>OHHJ01000001.1_pt1 | contig 143571 bp, 212 predicted proteins | sample 1568041 | NCBI WGS metagenome assembly OHHJ01 (sample SAMEA3879573, study PRJEB24766) | human gut metagenome | biome: human-associated habitat; feature: feces | place: USA | collected 1985/1987
TTTGTTGCTCAGGTGCTTATAAAAAATATTAAATTATAGTGTTGCGGAAATTAGGGTAAACTCATTCATATCTCTTAATCTTTACGTTTAACTTTCTCAAAATAAAACACTACCTTCTTGTCGAACTGAGGAATAATAAGACCATAGGCAATACTCATCTTCACTTGAAACTTGGCAGCGCCACTTAGCAAGCCAACCGCCTGCCTCTTTATTTCTGCTCTGAACTGTTCTAAGGTCATATCCCTCTTACGGAAGTTACAAGCACGGCAAGCTGGCATATAGTTCTCTAAGCTATCCTCGCCTTGAGTTACTGCGAACTTGCCTTGTTTCTCATCCCATCTGGAATACATTCCTCTGTTTTTTGGAACAATATGGTCTACTTGCATATCCTTGTACTCTATAGTCCTGCCACAATAGGCACAATGACCATCATACATACGATATACCTTTAGTCTAGTTTCCTTATTCATTTCTTATTTCTTTTTAAGTCTCATACGCTACTTCTTTTTATCCAGCCATTGCATAACATTATAATAGGAAGTATCTTTGTAATGTTTTAATGATACATCAAAATTGCCATCTTTAAAATAATCAGATAAATCACCTCTCCAATAACCATTTATGAGATGCTCTCGTATGGTACTTGCAGTTTCATTAATACAACGCTTAATGAGTTTCTGTTGTTCCGCATTCTTATTGTAATGAAGAAGCGAACATGATGCTCGTTTGAGCCATCTCCACCATTTTAAAGAAATCTTCTTTACTTCTATCCTTTCGGGAAGTTCCTCTCTTTTTGTGTGCATATCAATGAGCTTGTTGTACTCATCTATGCTAATTGTTATTTGTCTTTCCATAAGCTACTTCTTTTTATCAAACTTATTGCCTTTATAATGCGATGGTCAAATCTGTTATGAAACCTACACTTCTTCCACTCTTCACAAAATATTTCACAATAAAAATGATTTAATGATTCGTCTAATTTTTTAAACCAATAACTATTTCTTAAAGATGGTTTTAAATCTTTAGGGGCTTCATTTAAAACCCTTGTTATCTTCTTAGCTAATCTAACCTTCATACGCTACTTCTTTTTAATCACATAAGTTGTATCTTTGTTATCAACCACATAGATACCCAATGTATCTAAATGGCAAGGGCAATCTGGGTCGTGAACAATACTATTGCGACTTCGAGAATTATCCCATACCAAATAATGGTGTCCTTTATACCACCATTCATCAGTTGGAGCTATATGTGCTTCTCTAAGTTCCTTCATCTGTTCCTCGCTACAAGATACAAGCGAAAGAATAGATAGTACTATAAAAATAATCTTCTTCATACGCTACTTCTCCTTATCAAATTTAGAATGTAACACTAACACATTACTATGTCTATTTATAAATGCTAGATAAGTAATTGGTTCTGTCTCATATTCATATAGCACCATAAAAGCAAGAGCATATTGATTCCATATCACTTCAGCTTTAACACCTCTTACATCTACTATATCCCCTTCCCAAATTTCATTACCTTTGCAGTCTTTTAGCCCTGTGAATTGGCAGACGGTAGAAGCATCAACAATTACAGAAAGATTTTTATGCCTTCTTATATAGATTCCGTTACTTTGGCGAATCAAATCACCTTCAATCCATTTCCCACTATTAAGACTTTTTGCCTTAAACTTTATGTTTTCTATGTTCATAAGCTATTCATATAAAATTGTTATTCTTTTACTTTTATCTACCTTTAATATAGCTTCCTCGGCTTTATCAATCGAAGAAAACAAATAGTCTGGGCAAAGGTTATATGCACCATAATCCCAATAATGGATAAGTCCAAATAACAATGAATGTCTCTTATCTACACGATAAGCAAGTATTGGATTATCCTGAGAATCGTAATGTATGCCTTTAACAGCCCTGCTTTTACGATACATATCTACTATTCTATATGTTGCCATAGCTATTCTTCTTTAAATTCTCTTTAATTCTCTTCTCGTGACACAGTATCATACGCTTATAAAATTCTATCATCTTTCTATTAACGAAAACAGTATCAAATTTACCTATATAGTAATCTCCATTTAAGAGTTCGCTGACGTGTATTCGTACAACGTCTTGCGTCCAGTTATCTATAAAAAGATAATAGGTTTCACGATTAGGGTGTACCATAAGGTACTCGTAGAAGTGGAAATTATCATTTTTAATAAATGTTACTCCACACCCTTTCGTTAACTGACTTATATCTTTTAATACTTCCATAACTATTCCTCCGTTTTTATATAAGGACAAACAACTATCTTTCGATAGTTCTTACACTTATCCTTGTAATCACAAATATCACAAAAACAATACGCCATATTATATATGTTTAAAGTGAGAAGCAAGCACAGATAAAATAAAGTGCTTAATTTTAAAATTACCTAAAGAATTGCTTGCTTCTCGAATATTATTACTATCTTTGTACCGCTTAATTTTAAAAATTACATTTATATGAAAAATTTAATTACTTTGAAGTCGTATGATAATTCATACACCCGTGCAATTAACCCAGACCACATTGTCTCGTTCTTTGAGGTGGATGGTGATAGCTGTATCAAGTTATCTAATGGTGAGACTTTCACCACCAAGATGCAGTTCTATGACCTTGTGGAATTGATTAACAAAAGCTATGAGTAAAGATACTCATTAAGGCACTTGTCTCTATTTTCTGGGCAGTTTTTAATTACCCACATTCTATCTCTCCACTCTTTAAGGTGTGAGTTATAGACCCATTCAAATCGTGCTATGTTTGTGCTAATAGGAGCATTGATATACAATTTCTTCTTTAACCACTTACGTAGCACCTTTTTTATTAACTTTTCTGTAATCATATTCTTCTTTCTTTTTACCCTCTCCTGTTGCAGGAAAGGGTGGTTAGTTACTTAGATGGCTCAGTATATGATACTGGCTCCCATACATCGTAAGCTGTCAGTAGAACTGGAGCGATAACAGATGGGGCAAAGATGATAGATGCTACAACATCTGGAGCATTCAACTCGTAGTTAACACCTTCTACTTTGTTTTCCTTACTAGCCCAGCCATAAGGCTTTGCTGTAATCGTAGAGCCATCTTTCTTTTTAAAAGTCTTCTCGCTAGAGCAAGAAGCGAACAAACTTGCAACGACTAAGGCTGCCAAAATAATCTTTTTCATATTACTTATATTTATATCCCATAAGGGATGATTAGTTACTCTGTTACTTCTTCGTAAGTCTTAGCGAAAATATCAGGCTTACAAGGATAGAACTCTCCGTTTACACCTTTGATGATATAGTCACCAATATCTGATTTTAGATTGCCTTCAAGGGTAGAAATATACAAGCCATTCTTTACGATATTGGCTTCATAATTATCCCATGCACACATATCTTGAAAATCGTGATTAATTTCCTCGATAATTTCTTCATGTGATTTATCACATAAAAAGGCATATATGTCAATAAGGTTCTTGCCATCCCACTGAATAGCTTCAATGGTAACTGGCTTCTTTCTGTACTTCTTAATCATATTACTTATATTTATGTCCTATAAGGACGGTTAATTACTAAAGCTCATCAAACTCTTTCTGAAATCTCTGTTTTGTTTCATTCAGAAGCTGCTTGAATTTAGTTTCAAATTCCATATCACGCTGTGATAGTCCATAAATGGCTTCAGCAAGTTTGCCATTGTATGAATTTGGAGACATAGCTAAGAGTTCATCTACTTTAGGAATCAAACTCTTGGCTAAGATATTTGCTCTTTCTAATTTGTCTATATTCATATCTATCTATTTATATCCTTTGCAGGATGGTTATTACTCTACTACTTTCTCAAGGGAAAAATAATCAATTCCCCAAGCTTGGTTTGCGCATTGATAAGGTTCTCCGTTTTTCTTTATTTTTCGGATAAAAAAATGAACCTTGATTTCATTCTTGCCAAGAGGCATGGCACTTTTTAGACATTCTATGATAAAGATATTACCATTTTTATCTTTCACCTTGTCACCTTCTTGAAAAGGTAACAAACTAAGAAAGTCGTTCATTATACCATTCTGCTTTTTGCGAAGCTCTAATATTTGTGAATCCAATATCTTTAAACAACCTTCTACATTCTGTAATTCGTTGTATAATTCTATTTCTGTCATATCTTTAAAATTTATGCCAGAAGGCAGTTAGACTCCCATAATAATCTTAAGTGGTCTTAATATATGATTAAGTTCATGTGCATATCTGACTTTCGTTATATATGCATCACATACATAAATGGGAAAATATTTACCATAACCTTGACCTTTTCTTATATACATATATGGAGTAATCATATAATTATCAAAATCATCCTTTTCCCATCTGTTTTTCTCAAAAATCTCAGTGGTAAGAGGGATTGGAACAATATCCTTAACCCAAGCATCATATTCAGCTAAAAAATAACCTTTATCCCCTAATTCTTTGGTTCCATAGTTTTTTAATCGAACAACGCCTTTTAATGTCGTTCCGTCACCTAACCTTAAAGTCTTTGATGTGTCTGATGCCACTACTTTGTAAATAACATTTTTAGAGGTGCCTAAAGGTACTCCATTAGTCATTACCAAATCTCCTGGAATATATAACTTATCCATACGCTTTATTTTTTACGATGATTAAACTTATCACAACACCAAGTAAATTGACAAACCCAGCACTTTAATCCATCACATTTCTCGTTATGTAATTTATACTTATCCATACACTTTACTTATTAAAACGCAATTCTAAAATCCTTACCTTTCAAAGTAGGTCTCTTTTGGAGGACGAACTTCTCTAATTCTTCAAAATCTATCGGGAATAGCGCACAATATTTATACATTAATGTGCAGATGAATCTTCCGTTGAGCATAACATCAAAAATAAAAGTCTTCATTGCTCACCTCCTTCCTGCTTTGGCAGTATGTCAGATAAATAAGCCCACTTGATGATTTGGCATCTGCTAATCGAATGTCTCCAAGATTCCTCATTCCAAAGAATGGATTCTTTAAAACGTAAATAAGCATCGTTATCAAAACCAAGTGTAATAATATCGCTCTTACTCTTATCTGGTTCTTCTGTATTTGGATGCCACAAGTCCTTCAAGAACTCATTGATAGCCCACTTAGCACCTGCATTAAAACCATCAACATGACCATCGAAGAATGCAAGATGTGTAGGCTTTGAATCATCAAAACCATTAGCATCTACAACCTTTTCTGATATTTGTCGTGCAGCTTTTGCTATTTTATATTTGTCTATCATAATTATCTTCCTTTCTTACTATTTTTATCCAATACCTCTTTAATCTCGAAATATTGAGCCTTTATAAAATTTTCCATCTCTAACTTGGTTATTCTACCAATAACCGAAATAGCCCCATCCCTTACAGATACTGAGAAATAATCAGTATTGATAAAACTAATGTTAACATCTATGCTTTCATCATTCATACCTAGTCCTCCATATCTTTATTTTTTGCCTAAAAGTTCTTCATTGCCTATGTAGGGAATGCACTCCACGAAGGCTCTACCGCCAACCATTATATGCATACCTTCTTTATCCTTGTAGGCATACTGGAAGAGATTATACGCATTCATGTCGTAGCAAGTTTCGCTTTTGCAGAGGACATAATCTAATGGCTTGAACTCAGGCTGAGTCTTCTCAATTTCCAAGATCTCCATGTTCAACTTGCCACCCAATATTTTCTCTATAGTGTTGGTATAGGTCTGAGCAATATCACTTTTTTCAGTATCAAAATCTTGCGTCTTAACAAGACTACATGTATGAGTATAATTATATCCATGTTTAGTTGTCTCATAGTATAACTTACCTATAAAAGTTGTATATGTATCATCGTTAAACTTATCAAAGATAATATGTGAGTTATTGTCTTTATTGACTAACACATCACCCTTCTTCCAAAATTTGCGCCAGTCTCGCATTTCCTTTGATGGGAATAGCAGTATTTCTGATTCTTTATAAGCTGCATATCTACCATCATATAGAAAATCATTTATTGTGGAATGATGCAGTACATTTATATCATTTCTTACACCTATATGTGAAAGATATACATCACCATACAAAGGCGAATACAACTTTGTATTTACTGGCTTATCCTTTAGAATTTCCGCTACATTAATCTTTGTTTCCATATTACTTCACCCTTTTAAATTGAACATTCTTTTTGTCTTTTCGCTCGGTTGCGGCACAACAAATATCTTTGCAGATATTTTCATAAATATTGCTGCTTATCTCGTCAAAGAAGCAACCATTACATTCTTCTGTCTCGCTTTCAACCACCTTCAAGACGATTTCTGAGCCAATAGATAAATCTTCCATAACTAAACCAATTTTTGCGTTAAACAATACTGGTAGTAACTCATACTACCAACGTTTTTTGATATTTTTGGCAGCTCACCATCATAAGGAGTGACTTTCAAGCCATCAATGAAATCAGCATTCTCAGTTGATACCTCGGTATCATGCTCATTCATAAACACCTTTTGCGCTGTCGTAGAATGGCTTTCAGCTCTAAGCTTACCGAGTGACCGCCAAACCTGCTTGCTATGGATGAACAATCCATGCAAAGGAATAGTTCTTACTTCTACTTTTGTTCCCATAACAATTAGCTTGCTTTATATAGATTGAACCATACCTTGTTGCTCTGCTTATCCTTATAAACATTACCTTCAAGGTCAAAATAAACACGCCTCTTTTGATTGAACTTCTTTATCATTGGCTGATTATCTTTGTATGTAGTTACATCATACTCAACCAATGAAGAACCACGTTCATTCTTTGTTGGAGGATAACCTGATTCTCGTATGAAACGTACCTCAAACTCTTTATTTCCAATTTCAAAATTTGCTGTAGCCATAACCTTTATTTTATACTTTATACATTTATTCTCTATCTAAATAAAACGGGGAATATCGCAATACTCTCATTTCTCTTCTCATATAAATCTCAGCTAAACGAGCAGCTTTATAAAGCTCAATATATGGCTTATCTTTGAGATATTGAATAAATTCGACAACAGAATATTCTTTCTTTTCCATAACCTTAACCATTTAAAGATGATAATAACTATTTGATACCCTTGCGCCCAAATCGAAGCATCCCACTGCATCCGGCTTTAAGAAGCGTTTCTCTAACTTCTCCAAAGCCACTTTATACTTCTGCTCCATGTGCTTGCAATGAAGTCTCTGAGCTAATTTAAGTTGCTCGACAACACCCTTGCGAGCAACTCTATATTGTTTATCGGACATCATAGCCTTATTCGTTCACATAGTTGATTACTTGCTCTTGACCTTGCTCATGCAAGTTATCGAAAGCGTCTTCTATAACTTTAGCTACTTGGTCGCCATTAAGGTTATCCAGTATTTCTCCAGCTACTTCAACCATCTTGTTTATAGGTAAGGAACTGAACTTTTCTACTAAAAAGTTCTTCTGTTCGTTGATGGTCATATCATCGAACAAGTCCGACAAATCTACTTCAACTTTATATTCTGCCATAATTTGAAATTTTAAAAGTAATTAGTTGTACCACACATCATTTGGTATAAGAGCCAATTTCCATCCATACTCTAGTTCATACCTTAATATTTCAAGGTCGTGACTCATTACAGATGAAAGACCTACAAACTTATTTTCGTACTCCATATCCAAACCATTTAGTTACCATACTTGTAATGCAAATAATTATCCTCTGAGCCGAAATAAAGCTCGGTATCGCTCATATTTGCCTCCATCAAGTCATTCTCTACATCTTTATAAGAAGGCACGCAATCCTTAACTCTTTGGCAGAACAAAGGATATTTTGAAGACACGTCTTCTCCGTCTTCATTATAGATATTAATCTTATCTACATTGTAATATGGATAAGAAGAAATATTTCCATATGAATGGATAACCTTTCTACTCTTAACGGACACCACGATTTCAGCAGGTTTGTTAATAGCATCAAACTCGCAAGTAAAATCATCAAGCTGCGCCTCAAAAGCCGCATCATTAAACTTTTCAGATAAGTTTTCAAAAAACTTTTTCATTTTCTTATTACAGTTTTTGTGGTGTGTCTCACCATTTTTAATTAGTAACCTTTATTTCTTAATTACGATGCAAAGATACAAAGAATATTCGAAATATGCACATTATTTAATGTATTTCCTATAGCTTTTAACACTCTATAATAATATAAACAAATAATTTGCTGACGTTAACAAAGAAATCCCCACCACTACATTATTATATATAGTGATGGGGTAAACACCAAATGGTATTTTGCCTTTGGGCTATTTTTCTTCCTTATCTACGATTTCAACGAAATCTCCAATTCCCAAACGAGCCTTATTGATACATGATGCTATCCAACCTATCAGATAGGCAGATGGTTCTCCACCATGTTTCATTTCAATATTACCCTCGATAGCATCACAAGCGTGACTAGCCTCATGACAAATTACATTCAGACGCATAGCCTTACTGCTACTGAATAAAACAAGAACGCACTTTCTTCTTGTTTCTCTTATGTGAAGTCCGTAATAAGTAAATCCATCACCATTTAAAAAATCGTACTTTTCAATATCCGTACCATCATTATTCAAGAATGCTTTCTTTGCATCCTCAAACTGCAACCCAACCCCAACACACAATAAGTGTGGGTAAATGGGCTGGTCGTATTCGTAATATCCTTTCTTCTTCATACCTCATCGTTTTTATGTTTCTCCCACCCTGCTTTTGAAAAGGCATACCAAGTATCACAAATGTCAAGAGCGAGCATGTTGCCTTGGTTAATACAAAAATCGCTATCAAAGCCTTCGATATGAACATACATCAGTGCTATAGTATCATAAGGAACGCTACGACCTTCAAGACAAGGGTTTTTAAAATTCTTAGTCTTGTATAAACTTGTAACAATTGGCACTTGAAGAACGTCTGAAATATTCTTAGTGCTAATCTCTATCGACTTCTTAAACTTCTTCATATTCTCAACTATTTAAATTTCTCAAAGTAGAACACAATTTGTCTATCAAAGTGCTCTTCGATTAAACCATAAGCAAGCGACATCTTTACTTGGAAAGAAGCCTTACCATTAAGCAATCCTTTAGCCTGTCTAGTAATCTCTGAACGAAATTGTTCCAAACTCATATCACGCTTACGAAGATTACAAGACCTGCAAGATGGCATATAGTTCTCCATGGAATCATCGCCATGGAATACGACAAATTTTCCCTCCTTGTCGCTCCACCGAGAGTAACAACCTCGATTTTTCGGAACAAGATGGTCAACCTGCATATCCTTATACTCTATACTCTTGCCGCAATAAGCACAATGCCCATCGTATTTGCGATATATTTTAAGTCTATCTTCTTTTTTCATAATCGTTAATTATGTAACCTACCAATATGCCACTTTGAGCAAACCTTGCATAAGTAAGGATGCCAGCCGGAAGCCTTCAACTTCGAATTCTGATTTAGAAACTCCCAAGCATCATCCTCGCTTTCATAAGCTACCTTCGCCTTCCAAGATTGACCCTTTCTAACCCAATGCTCAGGATCTGGATGCAAATGACGAGGAATACATTTATTTCTTTTCTTCATAACTTCTTCAGAAATTTAAGTTGAAACCCTTCTGCCTTTTTTATTCCTGGGTATAGCTTCGTTAGAACCTCCCATGCTCTTGTCTTGTGCCGATGCCACATCGTAACCGGATGCACACGCTCACCACTTGGTAACACATAGAAATCTGCCTTAATGGTATCAATATGCTCATAGTTTGCAGCTTTATATATAGTTCCCTTGTTACCTATGGACGTATCGGCATAAGATATAAGGTACTTGATTTCCTTATGTGTTGCCCTAATATACTTATGCAAGAGAGATAGGCAAATCGTCTCGCTAAACTTTGGCATATCATCAGACAACCACATTCTGTCAAATTCCCTCACTTGATGGTAATCCAACACTTCGCCCTTTTCAGTCTTGATGTGCGGTCGGATTCCATACCCTATTTGCATTGCGCCCCTTATCTTATCCTTATACAATACCAAAAGATTCAAGCAACTATTCTTCGTTACCTTGTGTGAAAAGTGATGAGGAACTATGATTGCATCTGCTTGCGCCTTATCGCACTCCATCAGCTTTATTCCCTTTTCCTTGCACTCGTAACCGATAACAAATCCGCAGAAGCCTAGCACTGGAGACTTGTTCAACTTTCTTCTTCTCATATCAATGATACCTCCAAAAATAACGTTTGAAATTATCTAGCAAATGCTCTATACAAGCTTTGATTTCGCCCTCTCTTATGAATTGGTTGCAAAAATCTATCAATTCATCACGTACCAACCCTCGTTTTAAGGCTTCGTCTCTCATAGCTCTTATAAGAGCATCCGTTGTTTCTTTATTCCCATTTCTTACAACAGGATTGCAACAAAACACCTTGCACATATCCATAGTTTCAAAACAGACTTAACTGCCTACTCATATTCTTTAATTCGTTATTGGCAAAATCTACTTGACGCTGGTCTATTTCAAAGCCTATATACTTTCTTTCAAGGTTTACGCAAGCTCTTGCTGTTGTGCCACTCCCCATAAATGGGTCAAGAATAACATCACCTACATTTGTTGAGTTTCTGATTAGAATCTCCATCAACTTAACTGGTTTTTCGGTCTGATTGATCAATCCTTCTTTATCCCTGCGTTTGTTGGTTGGAATAGGAACACTCAGAATGTCAGATGTGCCAAACTCATTAATTGGCTTTCCACCTCCCTTACGAAGCATAATGATATACTCCTTTTGATTCATATAATACGTTCCACACACCTTAGTGCATTTATCCCATATTAAACACTTTGTGAAGTGAAACTCACTCCGTCCTATCTCATCTAGAAAGTGCATCAGATTATAGTCGTTACACATAAGATAGCAATGAGTCTTATCCTTTAGTACTCGATATAGTTCGTTGATATACTCCGAAATATCTATGTCATTACTCTTGAATATCTTACCTTTTCTAGTTTGAGAATCCGTCCAATATCCACTCATGCTACTGCGCCCACCTCTAGCTTGTACCGGATAAGCAACATCAGAGCATACTAGGTCTATACATTCATCGTCTAGCTGCTTTAGAAGCTTTCGGCAATCACCTTGATAAATTCTATTTAGCTCCATCATATCACCCACTAACTTTCATTTCAAAATAAACTGTCTTGCTTTATCATTAATTCATTTTCTATTCTCTTGTTTGCTTTATCGTAAAACTCTCTATTAGTTTCAAAACCTATAAAATTACGATTTTCTTGAATACACGCAATAGCCGTAGTTCCACTACCTATACAGCAGTCTAGTACAATATCTCCTTTGCAGGAATGCTTGTTTATAATGCTTCTGAAAAGACTAACAGGCTTCTGGGTAGGATGAAATCTCCCCTTATCACAACAGATTGGAAAGCTATATACTCCATTGTCATATTCACTATTAAAGATAGGATTTTTACCTTTCACCCCACACACAGCGACCTCTCTTGCGTTTGTGAGATAGTTTGTCTTACTATTTATTGGAACAGGATTTGTTTTTATCCATTCTATAAATCTAATTTGTTTAAATCCGACTTTAATCATCGCATCCTTTACGACCCCAATCTTCCACAAATCATAGAAACAAACTATATATCCACCATCTTTCAAGCACCTGTAGGATTCTTTTATCATAGAGCCTATATCAAATGCTTCCTGTTTATCCCAGTCTCCAAAGTCGATAGATATGCGAAATCTATCGGTATCTTTACCAATAGGAGCGGACTTTGCATAATTGGAATCCCTTGAAATTTCATATGGAGGGTCTGTGAGTATAAGTGAGACGGACTTGTCATCAATCTTGCTCATACCATCCAGACAATCAACTTGATAAATCTTATCTATCTCCAGCATATCCAAACATATCTTTTTGATTAAACATTTCTTCTTTGATTCTTTTTTGTGCTACCTTGAAATATTCCCCGTCTAACTCAAAGCCAAGGAAATTCCTGTTTGTTCGCATACAAGCCAGAGCAGTACTTGCTGAACCCATAAAACCATCAAATACCAAATCTCCTTCGTCCGATGATTTCAAGATGCATTGCATAAGCAAGGGGATTGGTTTCTCGTTCTGATGTACCAACTTATCTGATGGAACTCTATCAAAGTCCCACACGTCCTCCAAACGTTTGCCGTTTATGGTTCGTCTGCCTTTATTCAAATACAAGATTGGCTCGTAACATTGACCATATTGCGCCTCTAAATCTCCAGCCGTATGGTTGTTCTTTCGCCAAATGAGCACATTCTTAATGGTAAACCCTGCGTGCCTCGCTTGTTGCATAAAAAAGTCCAAGGTCTTGGCACTACAGAAGATATAAGCAGCACTATCATCCTTCAAAATTCGGTAGCATTCGCTCATATAATCAATAATCAATTGCTCATTATCGTCATTGAGTATTTCCTTAGAGAAACGATGGTCGTCTGCTCTCCATCCGGTCTTATAGGAGATACAATATGGTGGGTCAGTAACAATTAAATCTACTTTCCCGCTCTCTATTTGTTTCATTCCTTCTATGCAGTCGGAATTGTATATTCTATCAAATTCAAGCATATCAAATCTCTTTTATAGCGTTAACATAAGCTTCATGAGCCTCTTCTTGCGTATCAAAGCAACCTATATATATTTTCTTTTTACCTATCTGATACTGCGCTTGCCATTTTCTTACACTCTTATTCCAAGTCACACCCAAGTATTCGGAAGAGGTTTTCTTTGCTATAGCAGAATAAATCACATTGTATCTTGCGGTGCAATACTCCAAGTTGTCTACATCGTTATTCGTCTTATCGAAATCCTTATGATTCACCATTGGAAACGCTTCTGGATTTTCCAAGAAAGCCTGAGCTACCAAACGATGTATATAAAACATCTTGCGCTTTCCGTTCTTGTAAAGCCATACCTTCAGATAACCTTTTGGTGTCTTGCAAGGTGCGATTTCCTTTAATTGAGACGTTCTCCCAATAGTAAAAACATGTCCCAGCTTGCTAACATAATACCTTTCGTAATTCTTTATAGGCTTTATATCACCAAGAAACCTTGTTATACTTTTATCTTTCATTGTTACCTCCTTTTTCAAAGAAACTTGAATATATGGCTTGCGCCTCCTTTGTATCTAGCAAATCAATATCATTGTAAAACCTTCTGTACACAACGCACAGCCTTTCGTCATTTCCGGTGTCTCTTGCTTTAGCTATTTGCTGACAAGATTCCATGAGAAATGCACTTATCTTCTCGTAACTTCGCTTCTGTGTCTTCTTTAGCATATCCATGCTTACAAAGGTTTTGTAGTGGATGATATGCTTTTCTTGCTCGTATTCTGTGAGTATAAGCCCTTCCGGAATAGCAAATACCACTCTTCTTGTCTTGTCATCACTATAGAGCTGAACTGCACCTGTAAACGATGTATATATCTTTTGCAATATCTTGGCAATCGGTAAGTCTTTTTTCAAAAACCTTTCTGCAAATCTCTTCAGAAAATGAACGCTCATAGCAAAACAATCTTCGCTATACCCCTCGTTTCTACTCATAGGAATATACTCGTTGGTTTCCTTCAGATAAATGAACAAACCGGAAGCAAATACATCGCCATGTTTTACACCTACAACGATGAGATAATCGGCATTCGGTGTAGCAAGCTCAAAGGTCTTTGTTATTTGTCGTACGTTCTGCTTTCTCATTTCACGTTTAAGCTCATTAGCTTTTCGCATCTGAAACTCATAGATTCTTGTTTCATCTAAGTTTCGTACTCTACGCATCTCACCCGAAGTCATACTTGCTGTTATCATGCGCATTCCTCCTTTTTAATCTTTGACAACCAACAATCCCAGATTCTTGTAGCTACATTAGCCATCATAACAGGAGGAACACACATTCCGCAAGCAAACCAAGGTTTCATGCCATTAAAGTCATAATCCATCGGAAATGTTGATGCTAAAATCGTATCATGTGCTGAAAGATAACTTGGATTATCATAATACACAAGTCTATCCTCCATTGCTGATATGGTATTGCATACCTTATTCTTTTTAAGAAACATATTATTGAACATAGAAAGACGATTATCCATCCGCTTGACAATATCACCGATAGAATTATCTTTCTCATTTCTATGCTCCCAATACTTCATCATTCCTTTAGGAATTTGCCTTCCACAATAGTCAGAGAACTCATCCAAGACAATTTCTTTCTCGTTGAAGTCCATATCTATCTTAGGCACTCGCTCGAACAAATCCTTTTGAACCATAAACGGCTCGCAAAGGTCTTTACGTAACCCAATAAAGAATACCCTAGGTCTGTTTTGAGGAACACCCATGTTACGTGCATTGAGAAGCCAATGCTGCAAGATATATCCGGCATCATTCATCTGTCTATAAATCTCCTTTACGTACTCGATGGCTTCACCTTGTAATAAACCTTGAACATTCTCAAAAACTACTACCTTTGGCTTTAGTTCTTTAGCGAGGTCGATTGAGTAGAAAGCCAAATCGTCAAGCCTTTGCGCCTTCTGACCTTCTCGGAATACTTTTTCCTTTCCCCAAGCCTTTTGGCGGTCACCTGCAATACTGAATACCGAACAAGGGAAACTAGCATCCAATATATCCAAATTATGAAGCTCTTCTTTCATAATATGCCCCCCCATATTGATATTGGTAATCAACTCACGAATATCACAATTGAAAGCGTACTTGACATCGTGATTTTTCAAGTACATCTTCATAACCTTTGGGTCTATCTCATTACAGGCTACAACATCGTAGCCAGCTAGTTTGTAGCCAAAGGAACTTCCACCTCCACAACAAAAGCAAGACATCACCTTACCTTTGTCTTTTGTAAAATTAGCATCTTTTTTTAGTCCATCTATAAGGGAACTTGTGCTCGTTTTTATACATTTATCTACCATAAAAAACAATCGTTAATAAAAACCGATGTATAAAAATAACCACAAGTAATATGGTTGTAAAAAAGGGACTCTAACCCTTGAATTTAGATTCTATTTTCTTCGGCAATGCGTCTTAAATAATCATCCGCTGCGTTATCGTCTATTTTCGACTTAAGAGACATTCCTGTGTTATATCCTATCATTAAGGACACATTCTTGCTCTTTTTCTTGTTCTTTCCATATCGCCAGCCAAAGACCTTTCCTAGCCAAGCTATACCAACAATACCATCTGATACTACTATTGTCGGAAACAAAACAAATACTTTATATATCATCGCAATCTAATTGAGAGTTAAAAATATATCTATTCTGATTCAACCAAAGCTCCACGTAGTCAGCCTTGATTTTCAGAAATTCTTCGTATGTGTAGCATTTCTGCTGCTTACCACCTTTGTTCCAATAATAGGCAACTCCTCCCAAAGAAAAGAAGTCTATCAAGTCCATTTCCTTTCGCTCCGGTTCTTCACGCTTTTTCTTTTGCCTATATCTACTTACAGCAAGCAATATGAGACAAACGCAAAGCAACATGGAAACCAGTATCTCGAATATCAACCTTACATCTTGCATCTTATTTTAAACAAAAAACACGAAACTACCGATTGCAAAGTCAAAGGAATAGTGACTCGGACTGCCTTTCGGTATAGTCCATCGGGTTTCGTATCTCTAATATCTTATCAATTTCTTAAATCGCCATTTTATCCTTTTTTGTTCTGCGCTTGCAAAGATAAATATTATTTCGCTAACTTGCAAGCGTTTTAGTGCTTTTAATACTTTATTTGCATTATTTTAAACTTATCCTTTTTTGAAGTTCATTCCAAACTCTTCTTCCGTTACCTCATACATTACATCACCACATGCTACTCTTTGCTTGTCTTTTGCCATCAGCAATAAGTTTCTATAAGGTATCTCTTTCACGACTTCTTGGTAAGATAAATGCAGACTATCCATAAAAGATGCAATCTGTCCTAAGAGTGTATCGTTACCTATGGTCGTGGTTTTGCTATCATCCTTGCCGCACTCTTCGCCAAAATTGATAGCGTCTGAAAATCCTTTATAGAGATTAAGGAATAAGCCGTTTGTAAGCCATTGACAACCTCTTCAAGCGTTCCTTTAGATAATTCATCACTAATGGATTCATCGCCTTGTATGAATACGGACAACGCCTTGCAAGCATCATCCAAATTCTTAAGCATGCATAAGACTTCCGCTAAGGTCTTGCACTCTTCGAAACTATCAAGGTATTTAGCCGCCTTGACCAATTTTATAATTGTAGGTGGTGAAACGTAATAAGCCCTTCCATTCACGATTATCGTTACGGTGTCCTCTCCAAGAATTGCATCCGTAATTAATTTACTTGCCTTACTCATGGTTCTGAATATTAAAAAAGGGGAACGGCATTAACACCATCCCCCTCTATCATTTGTTGCCTATGTCTTATTCTTGTTCTACAACCGCAGAGCCTTCCCATTGGTACTCGCCAGCCACACCATCGATCTCGCTTTCCATAGCAACGGCAGAAATACCCAAAGTGATATTCTTATCCTGCTGGTCACCCTTGGCAACGATAGCCGCATTTGAGAAAACGATGTAGTTCCCGGTCTTGGTCTGAGCAACGATACACTTGTTGATATTAGCCAAATCTTGGCTAGAAGACCAACCTACTGCATCTGCCTCCGTTGTAGTCTCTTCTCCAGTTGCCTTGTACATCTTACCACCCTGCAAGTCTACCTTATTCTTCCATGAAAAGACACCAATAGAGAATGTAATTGTCTTAGCACCCTCATCGGTCTTGTCACGATAGTAAACCTGTCCGTTCAGCTCGTTCTTGTACTCGGTAACACTAGGGTCATCCTGAGAATATCCCCATGTTCCCTCATGGCTGTTCTTAACCTCTGTAGCGGTTTTCAACCATGTAGCCAACTTAGCAGGTGTATTTGCCTCGGTAAGAGGAGCACCATACCAAATTCTCTTGATTCCAATAAATGGTTTCATCTTATCTTACGTTTAATGTTTCAAAATCAATAGTAATGTTTGCGTAATGGCAACTCAACCTACTCTCTTGCTCTATGCCGTGGGAGCGGATAGAATAGCGATACCATACATCCTCAGCTTTTCCGACCTCACTGTCGGACAGGGTTTGAATAGCCTTCTTTAAAAGCTCGTTCAATTGAGGATTAGTCTCGCCCTCTATATCTTTGAGCAATATGTTTACCTCTATAGTACAATCGTTGAAATATGTCTTGTCTGCACTCATACGCTTAGGGATGATGACTATCATGCCATCATCGGGAATCTTCTCACCGACCATAGGTTCTTCCCCATCAAGTCCACCCTTTTTCAGATGTCCTTTCAGTCTTCGTTCCATTCCCATAAGCTCCAAGTCATCATAGATTACATGACCTGCATCTATTTCTGTTATCATCGCATATCCTCGATTTCTTTCTTGATATACTGAATACCCGAATCTATAACATCATATCCCCTAGAGGAAACATCTGACGCATATTCCGCTTTGTTGCCAAGGGTCAAGGTGTGGTCATGTACTTTACTATAGTTAGACCTTCTGAGATTACCTGTGCGGTTTCGGTAGTTTCCGTTAGTCTTATCAAGCTCAACGGATGTTTTACATAACCTGTCAAGAAACTCATCAACTTCCCTTTCTCCCTGCGCAAAGAAAGCGTCTAGCTTATCCTTTATAACATCAGACATAGATACTCATATAACCAAGATAATTGCACTTAGGGGCATTATAGACCTTTCCACCTCCTCGGTAACTTCCATCATCGGAATATACTTTGACTTCATCACCTTCGGAAATCTGGCACTTGTCACAAACAATATGATATTTCGGTGTATATATGCTACCATTATCGGTAGTGAAATGCTCGGTAGAGTTGTCATCGCACCGACAACGCCCCATTTCTTTCCATTCCTCAGAAGAGCTAATGACCTCGTTGTACTTGTTGACAACCTTATTCACGAACTTCTTCTTTAATATATGAGGGGAATATAACATAACCTAGACATTTACCAAATATCAGACTTATCCGTGATAGTGGAAAGCCCTAAAGCTGCCACCACTTCATTATCCGGAGCAACACCATATTTTCGGCAAAGCCACATATAGTATTGTCCTATCCTAGAGTAGTCCCAAGAGACAGAGAATCCATTTTCATTCACATTGCTCATATATGGGGCAAGCATAAGTTCCTCGATTACGGAAATCATCGCCTTGCCTACAACCTGGGAATTATCAGACGTATATTCTTCGTCAAGGTCTATACCTGACGATATATCTTCCAATTGGGCATCGGTAATGTTCCAAGCACGCAACTTCTGCGAAATGTATTCTCTTATCTTCATGTGACATCCTTATTTCTGAGCCTGACTCATAGCCTCAGCGATTTTCTTTGCAGCCTCCTGCTCGCTCTTAGTCTTTTCGTCAAGTTCTTCTTCTACATTCTCCTTTTGGGAATTCTCTTCGGTTGACTCGGCAGCATCCTTTTTTGAGGTTTTCTCCTTTTTAGGCTTGCTCTCCTTCTTCTCCTTCAAAACTTCCTTCTTAGGTGTCTCTTCTGACTTCTTTTCTTCTTCCTTTACAGGATTTTCTTTTCCATCATTCAAGACTTCCTTTTTAGGAGTATCTTTAATTTCCTTATCGTCTTTTAGAGGTGCAGAATGGTTATCATCCTGCACCTCCAACATCTTGCAAAGCTTACGTTCGATAAGGGAGTTCATGCGTTCTTCGTCAAAGTCCAAGATTGCACCAACTTCATAGATGGTGTTAAAATGGAACTTATCACGGAACGGACTAATTACCTCACCTCTCATAAGCCTAACCTACCGCTTGTGTTGAGTCCAAAGAGTAGATGGCATCAACGTTATTCAAGATAGGAACAACCATTGCTTGTGAGCTAGTGAACTCACGGAGTGGGTCGTTAGTAGAATAACGGCTAGCCAAGATATACTCATCGGCTGACTGATAAGTAACACCTGCAACTGGTCTTGTAGCTTCGGCTACGTTAGTCCAGAACAAATCACCAAGGTTATCATAGCATGTAAAGGTCATGTGACCCTTAGCCCAAGGGTTGTGTGTTCCCTTCTTGCCGTTAATCTCGGTCTTGATTGTACGGGCTACACGTACCAAGTTGGTCTGCCACTTATTTCTAAAGATAGACGCAATCTGCTCAAAGCTCAAAATAGGAATGTTGCTGTTATCCCCACTAAGTGCAATGCCTTGATTGAAGGCAAACTGAGCACGAACCTGCTTGTTCTTGCCAAGCAACTTGATTGTGTAATCATCAAGATAACAAGTAGTGATGGTGTTTTGGTCGTCCATCGCCTTGTCGTAAACCAATTGGATGTCATCAAGTGGGGTTGCATCCTCTGCGTCCCAAGCCTTAGCACCGTGACCGAACTTGTTCTTCTCGGCAAAACCTACATCAACTCGGACACCAGTACCACCGGAACGAGTCGCCAAAGCTACACCTGTTGACAGCTCACTGAGGAACATATCTTCAATACGCTCGTAAACCGCCTGAATACAACGAGGAAGGTCTGCAAACAAGTTACGCAAAATCTGTGGCTGAGGCAAACGTTGCGCAATCATGTTATCCAAATCCTTAAGCTGCTTCTCTGACATGTAAAGCTTCATACCAACCTTTGGGATTTGACCCTCAGCGGTTGAAACCTTATCACGGCTCTTCAATGGAAGTTCTGCATCCATTGATACAACATCAGCAGCAACTCGTGTGTATTCCGCAGTAATTGATGCCCAGCGTCCGTCCTGACTATATGTGTTAGTCAAGTGGTCTCGGTACATATAGGTCAATGCAGTCTGATTCTTGCCGTTCAACTTCTCTACTACACTTGCAACAAGTTGTGGGAAGTATTTATTGACCAACTGAAAATAAAGTGATTTTTCCATCTGTTATCCTCCTTCTTTTAGTCTTTGTCCATTGTTGCATCAGACTCATCGAACTTGTTTGCATCCTCATCGCTAACCAAAGCAATCTTTGGCATAGCTGTAAGGAACGCATCCGGAAAGTCTGCACCATTTGCAGCCTTAGCTGCTACCTTGTTAACTTGTCCAGCAGTCATAATTGCCGCTGGCTCACCGTTCAGAATGGAACGATAGAGAACACCCGCATACTTGTAATGCTCCAATGGGTCACTGGCAGTACCCAAAGCCTTATAATTGTCTGTTTCAATAGGCAATGGCTTGTAAGTTCCCTTACCATCTGTCACGATAACACGACCTGCGTAAAGAACTTCATCTTTTACGCCTGTCCAATCCAAAGCACGACCGCCCTTGATGTCGCCTTCCCATTTCTGGATAATGACGGAATCCTCACCAAAGACAATTTGCTTTTTTGTAGTCTTCAATTCCTGATTCATGTTTTTCAATTTTTAAAGTGACTGAACTAATGATGCGGCTACATTGTCAACGTCCTTCTTTGTTGGCTCGCCCTCGCTAGCACGATAGCTGCCCCCGAATTGTGGTTGTTGCAACGCCTTGTAGTTGTTCGCTACCTTGGAGAGGTATGTTTCGATAGCTTCATCTGTAGCATCATCGCTCAAGGTGAAACCCTCGTTGATACGACTTTCGGGAATGCCCAACTCCTTAGCCTTTGATAAAATCTTCGCATCGTGGTCTGCCTTTGCCTTTGCCTTCGCAGCAGCCTCTTCCTTAGCCTTAGCCTCCTCAGCTTGCTTTTGGATAGTTTCTTGCAATTCCTTAATGGTCTTGCTTTGCGCCTCCATCTGTTCGTTGTAAGTCTTGGCTTGGTCTGTGTTCTTCTGAGTCAAGGTCTCAACGAGTTTCTTGAACTCTTCACGTTCCTTGGTTCTTGCTTCATCTGAAGCTTTCTTCTCTGCTGCTTGCTCTTCAAAGTATTTTTTGAGATAATCCGGCATTTCGTTTTTCTTTGCCAATTCCTCCAAGCGTTTCTTTTCGGCTTCTTCAGCGGCTTTCTTGGCTTCTTCGTCAGCTTTCTTCTTGGCTTCTTCTTCAGCAGCCTTGCGTTCAGCATCTTCTTTAGCCTTCTGTGCCTCCTCGAACTTTTTCTTGGCATCGGTAACTCTGCGGTCATTGTCCTTTTGCAAGGACTCCAAAAAACTCTTTTGACTAGCAACCACTGTCTCGATGTTGTCATCAGTAACAAGCCCCATCTTATCAAGCATTTCGGCATGTGCCTGAAGAACTTCATCACCTAACCCAAGAGACTTATACTCTTGTTTTAGTAACTGGAAAATTTTATCTTTCATTCTTTCGATATATTTGTTAAAACTAGTGCAAAGATAATACGAAAAGAACAATAAACGCACTAAATCATTTGCAAGTATCTCACTTTTAAGCAAAAGTGAGTAATAACGGCATTTCTAAGCGATTTAAGGCTATTTCATCACATAAACGAATAATTAATAGCTACACAAAATAGAACTCCTTATATAACAAAAAACGCCAAATATCCTCACGGACATCTGACGCTTGTCGAATAAAAAGAACCTAAACATTAATCTTCTAAAAGTTTATAACATTTCTCATATAACCCAAATGATTCAAATTAGAATAGAACCGCCCATCACGCTCTATGAATTTACCGGACTTCACAATCTCACCATTATGCAACATTGCAAACTTAGAACCATGAGCTGTCCATTTGTTCATTTCTTTCATATGTTCATCAGAACCCCAACCATATTTCTTGATAGTAGGATAAATGAAACGTTCAAAGCAAATTTGACTATCTGTTTTATCATGCTCGGAGCAAATCGGGAGCACTCCATTATGTGCGAACCAATAACCTGCCTTGTAGAATGGATGGCAATTCTTGACACAGACAGAACCATGTGTAGCAAATCTGAAATGTATGATTACATTCTCATTTATATCTCGCTTCATCAATCTACGGATAAATGTAGAGAAATGCAAACTCTTGTAATGGTCAGACTCGCTCACAAAACCGCAACCATCTGGATTTCTCATATACGCAGCCTTTAGCTCATCTACAGATGGCAAAGCAACACCTTTCGGACATACAATAATAACACACATATCTTTACCCTTTCTTTTTCTTAATAATACTTTGATTTCTTTGTGTCCTAGGGCTTTTACCCTAGGACTACATTAATTAATCGTTATTGGTTGCAAATGCATCCTTACGACTCTGGAAGAAAGCCTTCTCTTCTTTATTCAAGAAAGGTATATCTTCGATATTCATAACCTCACTAGTGAAGACATTGTGGCGAGACCAACCGACAAGCTTTGCGCAGAACTTCACCCACATTTCTATCTTCTTGAAATTGGTAGAACCTTGATGTTGGCGAAACTCGATTGTCCTGTGACGTGTATAGCTCTCTGCATTGACCTTATAATATCTATCTCCATGAAAGACATCGAATCTAATATCTTGATTGCTGTGACAATTAGTGAAATCCTTGTCAAGCAAGCTGGCTGCCCAACGGCAATTACCTCTTCTTGAAGGAGCCATGAAACTATCAATCAATCTTTCAAGTTTCTGATAATTCTTGAAGACGTTAACATACTGCTCACCTGTCAACTTTGCTGCACCAATATGAACGTGAAGACCACAAGTAGAATTTACTCTTGCACCTACGGCATCCAAAGACTTGATAGCCTTCTTTAAGGTTGCCATACCATTTGTATTGCCATTCAATACCGGACTTACAACCTCGTTAGGGTCTATATCACCACCAACTGAAGAATCACTAACAATCTTGAAATAACTCTTGTTGTCGGTGTGGTTATAGCCCTCAGAATGAATATCAACACCATTCTGACGACCTGCCTCTATCAAGGCATTGCGCTCGGCATGAACACATTCTATCTCAACACCGAATGTATAAACGAATCTCGTTGAAGTTGAACCGCTTGGCACACAAACCTTCAACATATCGGAGATTTCTTTCTCACGAAGACCGCAAGCCTTCAATGCAACAATCTTTTCGTTGCGAGGCATCTTTGACTTCTTGATTTCGTCAATAGTCTCGATTAATGACTTCTTTGAACTTGCGAATGAAAAACCAGTCTGCTTAGACATAATCAATTGTGCTAGTTGTTTCGGGTCTTACCCCTTGGTGTCGCTCTCACCTTATTGAGTGAAACTTGTCACTCGGCAAATCAACCAACTTATCTTGATTGACGATGCAAAGATACGAATAAGTTTTGAAACATGCAAGTTTTTTAATGTTTTTCTTTCGTATTTTAACCTTTCGTAACTGCTATGTGAGTCTTGTTAACATTTCAGCTTTTATTTTACCTTATTATATATGTAAAAGGCTTCGATGTTCACACACCAAAGCCTAAAAAACTTTACTAACTAATTACCAATTTTTATCGACTATCTTTTTAAATCATCACCAATATCTTCTTCTACTCCCAAATCCGGTAGTCTGTCATACGCTTTTTGGTCATCACCTCCTTCAGACTTAACACCTAGTAGGTAACCATTCCGAAAAGCATAATATACCAGCTTTTCCATATCTTTAGCCGTTGCGTTATCTGTCAAATGCAGCGTGGCGTACAATCCCATCAAGAACTTCCGTACATCTTTTGGATATACCTTGTTGTTCTTTTCTAAAGCGACTGCCATTCTTAACGGACTTTTCATATTCTTCAATTTTTCGTTAAACCATCAAATGAAGCACAATAGAGAGCCATTCCGCTTGTTCCCCTAGTTCATAGACTTATTCACAACTTTATTCGTCTCATCTGCATCCTACGTTTGCCCATTGACAGATGTCCGAGATTCCAACAAAACAAACATCACGGCTCTCTTCTTGTGTATCATTGTGCCAACGGAAGGATTCGAACCTTCGACCCTAGGATTAAAAATCCTATGATCTGCCACTGAGCTACGAAAGCGTAAAGGAATGATTGGATTCGCACCAACGCCCCCTTAGTTACCAAGCCAAGTGCTCTACTACTGAGCTACATTCCTCGTATTATGACAAAAGTTCTCGTGGTGCAAGGGAGATTCGAACTCACCGAACCCACAATGGGAATAGATTTACAGTCTATCTTCTTTAACCGCTTGAATATCGCACCTTTTGTGGAACATATACCAATTCCACCTTGTTGCCCCAAGCGGATTCGAACCACTAATGACAGAACCAAAACCTGTAGTGTTGCCATTACACCATAGGGCAATTTTGTATGTACTGCATAAAGGATTCGAACCTTTGAATACCAGCGTGAAAAGCTGGCGACTTAACCACTTGTCTAATGCAGCAACTAGGGTCTCTCACCCTAATAAGAGTTGCTTGTTATAGTCTAGCTGGGCTGGGTAATGTGTAAACCATGCCGTAAACTCCTAAGTCTTGACTTATGGTAGAAGCGACCTCTCAGAAGGCCATCTGTTTCAAACACGATGCAAAGATAAGCATTTTTTCTTATACTTGCAAGTGTTTTAGTGTTTATTTATATTCTTTTGATGAATTTTACATCACTTACCCTTGTGGAGAATGCTACAAAGGGTTTCTACAAGTTTCTTTGCGTCATCACCTTTGATTTCGATAACATTTGAAATTCCATCAGGAGCATCATCGCCTTTCTGTTCCTTATCCAAACGCTTACGGAGAGCCAAATCTGGATTCTCAACCAAGATAGAGTCTAAAGCATAATTGCAAATGCGGCTTGCAAGTTCCTCGTTACCATTCGCATCACGCACAAACTCATTCTTGCCTTCAAGAATATCCATAATCTCGTTGTACTCTTCAGCATTCTCACAATTACGTGAAAGCATACCAATTACCTTGTAGCGGTCAATCTCAAAGCTGACCTTTAATTTGTCTTTATTCATTCTTTCTATCTTTTAAATAATTAAACATTATACCAAAAACCCCTTTCATAATAAAGTCCTCCCTTTACCTCATATCGGATAGCATATGACTCTTTGCAAAGCTGACGGATTCGTATATACAAACGTTTGTCCAACTCTTCCTCAAACAAAAGAGACAATTCCTTCCAATTGTCAACAACAGGAGCAAACCAAGGATATTGCTTCTTTACAACTTGTAGCTCATCCAAGGTTACGTGTCCGTATTCTACCATATCATAGCATCTACGGAAGTCACGATTGTCTTTAGGAATATCCAAATCTTTCTTTCGTTTTACCCCCATCAATGCACTCCACATAGTCTTTGAAGAGACACCTGTATCACAAGTGGCTATCCACTCTATCATTCTTTGCTTGTTCATCTTCTTTTATATTAATCACGCAAAGTCGCTTTATTAACTCTTCACATGCTTCTTTAGTTAAGATACATTTCTTGGAATCTTTAATGTCAGTAACCTCTTCACGAATAGCAGCATTCCTGTCGTACACTTCTTGTAGTTTTTTCTGAAACTCAATTACGTCTTCGTTGGTAAGTTTACCTTTCTTCTCAACAATCTTGTTTGTTATATTCTTATAAACACATTCGAGTTCAGTACATAAACGAGCTTCTAACTTCATCATTATTGCGTGTACAAAAGTATCATAAATTCTTTCCATCTTGTATTTCCTCCAAAAGTCTTTTGATTACCTCGTTATCTTTATTCTCAATGCGAGCCTTTAAGATACTCTTGAAAGCGGCATCCATTGCCTTGTATCTACTGGAATATTCCTTACCATCCGTATGACACAAGCCTTCCTCTACACACCATGATGTAGTTTGCCAACAGAACTTACCTTTCGAAATGTTTGCAACACAAATGCAGTAACCGAAATGCTCTAAAAGCCAATCTAACACCATATCATAGCTTGGAGCGGATATTGCCGGATGCTTACTATTCAACTTTAAGGCAGCAGAAAACTCAATATTGGATTTCTCCCACTCGGAATTTGAATAAGCGATATAACTGCCGTAATGCTCATTATATTTTCCACCCTTACGAATACCACCCTTTGCTGTCCAAGGACTAGCATAAGCCCAAAATTCGGCTATCTTCTCATCGTAGCCAACCTCCTTCAGAAGCTTGGCTATCTCAAAAGGAACTACCTTTGGTTTTATCGTCTGCTTATTTGCCATTTTCCACCCTTTTTAAACTGAACCCGAATCAGACTTATCTAATTCATCAATTGCCTGTCTAAGCAAAGGAAGAACCTTATTCAAGTCTTCGAAATCCGGTACGACTTCATTCACTCGCAAGATTGCTAGACCTAGCAAACTCTTAATCTTTCTTCTGTCCATTGATCTCGGCTTGTTTCTCTAAGTCTTTTAAATCTACCTTCTCAAATCGAGGAACTAGCTTACCATCTACCTCAACATTACCAAAGAACATTTCCTTTGGTCGCACCCAAACTTCATGCTGTCCGCACACTGCTTGATACGCAACCTTTACCTCAGAAGTCTCGCTATCAGTAACCTCTCCAAGATACTCATAGAAATTACCCTTGTAGTGGCGGTAAATCGGCTTACAGAATCCACCATGCAGCCAATCGGCTTTGTCCTTGATTTCCACGTACTCCCTTACCGCATCACACTTGCTAGACTTACTCAATTCTTCTACCCAATCAAAGAAAGCTTGCTTGTCCTTGACCTCTTCACTTGATACCATAAAGAGATAAGTGCAAAGAAGCATCTTACCAGCATCGGTATCATATTTCTTATTCACCTCTTCAGCTAATTGCATCATAGGTGTATCTAAACGATAATTCCAACTCATAATCTATCCTTTCTTACTTTTAAGATTTGCCAAATCCTCTTTCAAACGTAGATGGAAATTATCTTCTCCATCATCACCGGAAAGAAGCCAGTCTATTCTTTGGGCATAAACCTGAGCCTTCTTCAGAAGCTCAATACCCTTCTTGAATTCCTTGATAGTCTCTTTAGATAAGCCATATCTGTTAGGCATCGTATGATGATGCTTTCTAACATACTTGTCTTCTTCCTCCTCTAGCCATCGGTCTTCGAGAAAGCATCTTTCATCTTCCTCATCCAATGGATGACCATCAACATAATCTTCTATCTTTGTGTATATGTCAGCAATCCTATACTGAGCATAATCAAAACGTCCACCACTCATAGTCTTTCAACTTCAAAAATTTGAACTTACTTCAACGCACTCAACCTTGCTTCTAGCTGTTGAATGATATTGTCTATTGTCTTTCCCCTATAGTCAATAGCAATGTCCTCCAAGACTTCAATCTGAGCTGCAATTTTAATTCTATCTCTTACTACTGTCATAATCAATCTTGTTTATCATGATGCGGTGCTTGCAAAGTTGTAATGAACAACATAAACATAACCGCCATACATTTTTCCAATAGTTACTTCAACGTAATCAAAGATGATGTCGCCATCCATCTTGTAAGAAACCAAAGGCCCAGTAGGGAATGCGTTGTGCTCTGTATAGTAACGATACACTTCTTGTGATAGTAACTGCTTGAATACATCAACCTCACCATCCTTTGAAAAAACACCTTTAAACTCATCTTCATTGTCGATTGCAACAACTACTCCAAGTTCTTTTCTTACACATACACCTTCGTTTGTACCACTTTGCTCATTATACAAGACTGGTAATGTGTAAACACCTCTTGATTCTTCCATATGCTTATTCTTAGTTTTGTATTTTGTTTTCATCCTTCAAGTTGCTTGCATTGAGCTAAGTCTATCGCATACGCCCAACGCTTCGGAACAAAAGACTTCGTAGGTATGAACCTATCCACACGCTCAATACATACATTTTGCGTCTGGTAAATCAATACGTCAGAGCCTTTTTCCAGCAACTCTACTAGAATTGTATGGTCTAGCATCGGGAACTTATCAATATCATGCCAGACTTCACCGCCTTCAATGAAGGAAGGTTTAATATGATTAATCTTTTTTGCCATCACTTACCACATATAAAAGGGTTTGACTTATATTCGTTAGTTATGGTCTCGCAACTACCAAAGCACCACAAATCCTTGGATTGCTCCTTGTGTAACCTTGATGACTTTATATAATAGCCATTGTTGACATCGTAATGCTTACGTATCATGATATTGTCGTTTACCACTCCGACCTCATCATCCGTAATTACATAGAACATTCGACCATCACTAAATGCATTTAAGCCTTTGTACACTCCATTAGAGACAACCATCTTTTCATAGCCATTCGTCTCCCAGTTGGCATAATCCCAGATGGTTTCCAAATCATCATCATTCAGAAGATTATTATCAATAATAACCTTGCCGATAACCTTGAATTTGCCATCTTGCATCATTGCCTCAACTACAAATTCATCGGCAGCTTTGAAATCGCTAATCTCTATGGGTCTCATAATACTTGTGTTTAATGTTCTCGTAAACCACCCTCTTTGCAGCCTTTGCTCTTCTGTTATTATCAGAAAAAACATCATCATACAAAGACATGTCTTCACTCTCAAAAGCCACATGCTCCCCTTTGTAGCAAGCATCAAAGCGGCATCCTTTTTCGGACTTAGCCGCAGTAAACTTTATCTTACCAAACTTAATCTGCATAAGCCCTATCCTAGAAAAAATATTAATGATACTATTTCAAGAGCAAACAAAAATGCTAATGCATTCTCAATTGTGAATACCTTTTTCATTGTTTCAATACAGTTTTACGTGTGTCTCACGCTCTAATTTATATTGTAAGGGGATTTATATCCCCTTTATTGTTCTTACTTTAAAACTCGATAAGTTTCGTAGAAATCGTGAAAACTCTTCAAGTAGCCTTTCTCTGTCAAAGAGTTTAAGATTTCTTTCAACTCATCCTTGGTATTATCCAAATCGAAATCATACAACTCAGCAAATGTAAAGTACTTGTTACCCCCAATTACATCAGCCATCACTTCGATATTGCCATAAACCATTGTTTCTTTCTTACTCAATCTAGTATTCATAACGAATCACAGTTTTTAAGGTGTGTCTCACCTTTTTAAAATTAGTAACCTTGTTTCTTAATTACAATGCAAAGATACAAAGAATATTTGAAATGTGCAAATTATTTAATGTATTTCCTTTATCTTTTAACGCTTATTATATGTAGACACATGAAATTAACTTTCTGTAGCAGAAAAAGCCAAAGAATCCACCATTTCATTATACATATTACCCCTATGAGCCTTTACCCAATGGTATCTTATCGCCTTGCCTTTCGCTACCTTATTATATATAGGCTGCAAATCTCCCAACCTGCAAGCCTGTATACTTTCAATAGCTACTTGGCAATCAACATATACATCAACAGAACACGAAGGAGGGCAATCACCCAATGCTTGAATGACCGCCCTTATTTCGGCTCTCACCGAATCGTTCACTTTGGCTGTGGTAAATGTATATTTCCCACTTTTGATAATCACTCCCTTATGAAGCACAAGCCAGCCACAACCACACTTTTCTTTCTTGCAAGAACCATCGGCATACACCTCATAGCGCACACCTTTAGCCTCATCAACAATCATCTGAGCAACAACCTCGAAAGAGTCATTGCTCATCACCTTGGCTATTTGCTTGGCTTTCTTCTTCATAAGCGATTAAATCAAACCTCGTTCCTTGAACTCATTCATCAATGGGGTTGCCAAGACCTCAATATCTGGATGAGGCTTTCCGGTAGTTCCCTTTGAACGCAAATCGAAGAAATGAAGCCAATCACTCACGAATGCGGTATGAATCAGCTCCGTATTGGTATCAAGAGGAAGAATAGTTCTCGCATCTTGTGGCTTCAAACCATCATCCTTAACCAAAGACAAATACATCATTTCACATACTCTATTGGCAAACCACCATTTTTCTACCGGACTCCAATGTTCATAACTACCGATGTTCTTTGATAGGTCAACAAATGTTCCACCATCAAAAGACAATGGATTAACCGCATCATTTTCGCTAACCCACTTTGGCTTGTTGATAGCAATCTCGCCTCCGAACTTATCTTTACTATAGTTGCAATATCGGGTGCTTTGTTCCGCTACGGAATCTACACGATGTCTGTTAGCCTCTCTACTTACCGCAATCTGAGTTGTAAAACGGACTGTTATTCGCTTCTCATGCCATTCCGTAGGCTCGCAAATATAGTCCAAATCCTCAAACCAGTTATTTTCAACTATCACTCTGTAGTTGGTTGTGATATAGTAGTCACTGCCAATCTGCATCACCTTTGAATATTTGTTCTCACGATAGTGCTTGACCAATAAAGACTCCGGTACAAAAAATCCTTCTTCATAGGCTACATGGAGGTAAATCGTTCCATGCTCACACATGGCAAGATGATTGCTGCTTACCATACGCTCAACGAAAGGCTTTGCGCTGTCTTTGTCTATCTTCATACTTGACGCATAACATGTGCGACCACACAGCTCTATCTGCTTGTAAACTCCATCCATACCCTCTCCTTGGGATAGGATTTCATATTTTGGTTCTAATATCTTCATGTCCTTATAAGTTTTGAAATCGACTACAAAGATAACTATTATATTCCACTCTACCAAAAATTAGCACTCAGTTTAACAACACTTATCTATATTGTGAAAAACAAAAACTTTCTCCATAAAAAAAGAGGAGAGTGCATCACGCATTCCCCTCTTACTTTAACATGGCACATATTAAGTTTACAATCTACTCATTTTATCTTTCAATTCGTGTATATCATTGAATGCTTGCAACATAGGCTTATGCCATCGCTCTTGTCGCTCATCAATCGACTGCAAGTACATCAGACTTTGGGCAAGAATAGTTCTTCCCTCATCAACGGCTAACCAAATATTGCCTACATTACCCATAATAGTATTCACGCTAGCTGTTAGTAAGCTACCCTCTGCGCCACCATCACGAGCCGCAATAGCATCCAACTTGGTATTTATGAGCTTTGCTTCCTCATACGTTCCCTCTGTGGCGATCTGCACCGCTGTAAAACGACCATTCAACTCTTCTCCTGTATCTTGGCTCATGGATTCAAAAGAACCGGAAGACGCAGACTGCTCGTAAGATTGCTTGTAACCAGTTATTTCGGCTACTTCATCTCTAATCTTCAGTCCTTCTTGAACCATTTCATCGTACCTTCCCTTCAATTCATTAATATCCGTCTGAGACAATTTGCCACCATTTGCCTTAGCTCGCTCCGTCCACTCATCATAGAATGCTTGCATATCATTACCCAACAAATCATCTACCTTAGCTTTCAGAACGGCTTGCATAAGCATCTTGGAGAAATTATCAGAGAAGTCCTGAGCAGAGGAATTCATATCCATCAAAGTATCTATGAACTCGCTCTTCAAACTATCAAAAGATATTTGCGTCAAGCTTTCTGCAAGGTCATCAGCAATATCCTCTAATGTTCCTGCCTCAGCCGCATAATCTTTCAACTTTTCGAGGACTCTTCCTCCATAATTTCCCTTACCAGTGTTCTGAATCTTGTTAACAATATCAGGATTTTGCAACAACGCATTAGCTTCATCAGCAGACCGTATGTCGCTTAGGTTTCCATTCCATTGTCTACCTATCGCTTCAGACACCTTATTGATTTGCTCTTGCGAAAATCCTCGGAAATAACGGTTAAAACTTCCATGAGAGCCATGATAACCCATTTGCGCCACCATGATGTCCTTTAGGTTTTGCTCTTTTTCCTTTTGAAGTTTTTCAGCTTTTTCTGAGTCTTCTACGGCTTTGATACCACTAGTCTTGTCTATAGAGTCACGTAATCTGTCTATTGCATCCGTCAAGATTTCATTCCTAGCCGTCAATTTGTCTATAGTCCGGTTTACTTCTTTTGCGTTTCCACCTACTCCAAACAAACTATTGAAGCCACCAAACGAGATTGTATTGAGAATATTACCGATACCGCTTACCAAAGACCCTCCTATCTGTGTGATAAACTCACCACTTAGAATGTTCTTCAATATACCATTGACCGCATTCAGAACTGTATCAATCAAGCTGCTAATCAATGTTCCGATACCATCCTTCAAAACATCAAGTATCTTCAAAATGGCAGCAACAATTTGGCCTATAAGTCCGGCTTTTGACAATCCTTCACTTAGCGCATCGCCAGCTTTCTTGCCAGCGGCTGCGGCTGCATCTGCGGCTTCCTTACCCATATCCTTCAGTCCGTCAGCCGCATTTTTAGCCTCCTTTAAAGCTTTCAATCCGTCAATTCCACCTTTAAGTTGGTCAAAACTATCCCAAAGAGATGCCAAATCGGATAGTCCAGAAGTAGAAAGGAACTCATGGATAGCAGAAATCGGTTGTGTCACATTCTGTGTCGTTTGAGCCAACTTCTGACCACTAGTACGAACTTTTGTGTTAGCCGTAACAATCTTCTTTCCGGACTCCGCTAACTGACCTTGAACTTTATTCAATTCTTCTTGTAGCCTTGTTTGCTCTGCAACATTGCCCGACTTTTTCGCACTCTCAATCTGTTCTTGCAAAACCTTAATACGAGGTATAAGCAAAGTTTCCGTTTTCGTGTATTCCTCTTGTTCAATTTTCGCATTCTTCAGAGCATCCTGATAAGCTACAACATCCCTTGCAAGGTCTTTCCAACCTAAATCACTTGTATTGCCAATCGAATTACGGATATTCTGCATAGCATCAACGATACTCTTCTGCTGGTCTGCACCCAAATTTTGGAACTTATCCGTACCTACGAACTTATCCAGATCTGCCAATAAAGGAACAAGCGCATCTTTCATAATGCCACCAACATTTCCGAAGACTTGATACCAGTCTATCTTCTGCATAATAGCACTAGCCTCAACCGAATCCGTCTCTTTCTTCTGCTCTTCTTTCAAAGACTTTATCTTCCATTGCTTGCTTGAGTCCGAATCCGTAGAGTTTTCAACCTCGCTAATCCTCTTAGCATAATCGGCAGCAATAGCTAACTTCTGCTCCTGGAATGTGCCATAAGTCTTCAGATAATCGTACATGCTTTGCGCTTCTTTAGCAATCACATCCTCATTCTGCCTTACCGCCTTATCTCGAATTGCATTCATCTGATTAGCAACGCTCATGCCTATGGTCATATTCATGCCATTAACCTTAACCGGATTACCCTTGCTATCCTTCATGGTTTCATTCAAAACCTCATTCTTATACTCTTCATCGGTTTTGCTCTGTTTCCACATATTAGCCTTACGACCCTTGCCGGAATTAACCCAAACAGCTTGGTCACGCTTTTTCCTAGCCTCAACCAATTTGTCTATACCTTCTTCTACCGCCTTTCTCTCCTTGTCGGCATTCTCGGTAATCTGAGCCAATTCCTTGCTATAACCCTCATTCATCGCATTGATGCGGTTCTTGGTCATGTCTTGGATAGCTTTCTCCGAATAGGATGAAATAGACTTGAAATAGTCCTCCTCAGCCTTCTTGCGTTCATACGCTCTTGCTTGTGGGTTATCCGTTGCACCTGTTTTCTTAGGTGTAGTTTTCTTTGTCGTTTCCTTCGGCTTATTTGCATCGGCTTTTCTTTTCGCCTCTCTATCTTTCAGAATAGAACCAGCCATAGCAACATCAAGCCTATTGGCATTTTCGTCTCTTAGCTGATTTCCTTGCTTTGTCAGCAATTTACTTCCTTTATGATTAGTTCGGTATTGCTCTTGCCTATTTAAATCTACCTTACGTCTATTAATCAAAGATTGCAACTGTTTATCCGTTAAAAATTTCATCCAACTTGGAATTTCTGTATCATCATAATGGATTTTTAAATTTAATCCATATTTCTGATTCCATATAGAAATAAGCTGGTCTGTTGAGGAAGTTAAGGCATCTATGCTTTGTTTATTTTGCTGAGCTACCCATTGTGACCTAGCCTGTGTATTATTCCAATCTACATTTTCAGCAGCCGCCTTCATTATCGCATCCTCTGCGTTTTTATAACTTGTTTTTAATTTTGCAAGATTACTCGTATGCTCCAATATCGAATGGTCAGTATTCTCTATAGTCGCTATATTGTAATGTTGTTTTTCTAAGAACGAATCAATAGGCGCAAATGTCTTTTTAACTGCATTTGTGTAAATATTAAAAGCATCTATATGCTCCTTGTAAGACAATGTGCTATCATCTACTCTTTGCTTCAACTTAGCCAGCCTATCTAAAACCTCATCTGTTGCTATGGAATTATACATCATTTGTATTGATGTTATATCTTCATTATCTACATGTTGCCCACCTTGATACCAATGACCGGATAAGTCTTTGCTAAAATTGTCATCTTCTTTGTTTCTTGCTTCTGTGTATTGGGAAGTGGCAGACATTAAAGCATTAGCCTTTTCTCTTTCAGCATTCTCCAATTGTAAAGTTGCAAGAAATTCATCATGCTTGCCTTTAAGTGTTGTTAAATTATCCTTTTCGGCATCACACTTAATTCCGAACTGCTCGTAGGTTTGGATAAGTTCTTCTTTAGCTTTGTTGTAAGCATCAGTTCCTTCCTTAGAAGACTTCATTACGTTAAGCAAACCATCAACTTTCGCTCTTGTGTTTTCAGCAGAATCTCCAAAATGCTTAGTGTCAACAGAAATATCTTCCTCTTCACCTCCGAACATAGCAACGGCACTAGCAAGCGTTGTTACCAATGTTATAATACCAGTAATCGGATTTGCGAGCATAGCAGCCCACATTCCCTTTAAAGCCATAGTTGTAGATTTTACCGCATTACTAAGCATTAATTCAGCAGTTGTCATTATTTTAACACTTGCGGTATGGATGGCATTTTTTACAGTTGAAGCAGCCGTAGCTAAAGTACTAGCCTTTTTCGTAGTCGTATTGGTAGCTTGACTAACAGAATTCAACTGCGTTTGTAGTGTTGCTTGTCTCTCTTGTAATTGCTCACGAATAAGCGCAGCTCCTCTTTGCTGACTTGCAATTGTTGAAATATTTGTTTGAGCAATATTCACTTTCTTCGCAGCGGTTTCTAAACGTTCCTTTGCTTCTAGTGCGTTCACGGCATTACCCTCGGAGTCAAAAGCCAAGTTTGCACCATCAGCGGTTTCCTCAACCAATTTTTGAGCCTCTGCAAAGGCATCTTGGGCATCTTGCAAATCATTCAAGGCTGATGTATATTGTCTAGCCAACTCTACATCCCTATCATCAAGATTTGATATTTTCTCCGTAGTAGTCTTCAAATCATCTTTAAGAGACTCTATTTTTTGTTGACGAAGTTCCTCGGTCTTTCTTTTTTCTTCATCAAGTTCTATCTGGCTTTGTGCTGTTGCTTGTTGCTGAGTCTGTAAAAGTTCACGTTTCGTCTCTAGTTGGGAACGCATTTGTGCCGAAATAACGCCCTCTTGCTCGGCTGCATCTAACCTTGCCTTTACAAAGTCATCGGACACAGCAGTATCTCCAACAATACTTGCCAAGTCTTGTTGTTTGCTTACTCGCTCTTGCTTTTTGTCCTTACCCAGCGACTTGTAGTTTGAGTTCTCTAGGTCTTGCAAACGCTTGATTTCTGCATCAATTCCCTTCATCATATCATCGGCTTGTTGCGCTTCCTCAGCTTTGCGAATAGAAGCAGCCGCCATTAATGATGCACGATAAGAACCAACAGCTATTGTAGCTACACCAATAATTTTTATTACCTCTTGCCAATTCTCTACCATAGCAGAAATAATTGACAATCCACTAGAGAACACGCCCTCGGATTTTTTGCCGATTTCGTTGAACGCTTGCTGGATGGAATCGCCAATGTTACTCCACTGCCCCTCCAAGGTCTTTGATTGTTGTTCCATCAAGCCTCCGAAGCGTCCACCTGCTTGCGTCATGTTGGCGATAGCTTCCTTGAAGATGTCTGATGTCACTTTACCCTTGGAAACAGACTCTTGAACCTCCGTTGTGTTTTGGTGTAAGATTTTACCCAATTCTTCTGCTAATGGGACACCTCTACCCATGAACTGACGCAAATCCATTGTGAACATTCTTCCTTGCGAAACGGTCGTTCCATAAAGATAAACAAGGTCTCCAAGCGGAATGTTCAAGCCCGAAGCAATGTCACCAAGCTGGACAAGGGTTTTGTTAACATCTTTCGCTTCCGTTCCGTATGCCAAAAGTTGTTTTGCGCCACCCGTAATGCTGGACATATCGAAAGGTGTATGAGCTGCCGTTTGGATAAGTTCGTCCATCAATTGCTTAGACTTATCCGCACTACCAAGCATGGTATTGAAAGATATTTCAAGTTGCTGGAATTGGGAACGAGTATTAAAGATACTACCTGCCAGTTGTTCAAATCCTAAGCCACCAAGTAATGTTGCCGAAAGCATGTGAGCATCGCCAGTAACTCTTTGGAACAAACTAGTCATTCCTTCTCCAGCAGTCGGAGCTGACTTCATACGTTCTATCATTTGGCTCATGCTATCGGTCAACATATTTGTTGCCTCTTTTGCCGGATTTGCTGAACCTGCATACAAAACATACTCATTCCGCATATTCTCCAAGGTCTGACGAGCACCGACAGCACCCCCTTCTAAGTTCTTCAACTGAGCTGTTTGACCTGCCAAAGAGCCTTTTAAATAGTCAATATTCTTCTGTAAAGAATCTATGGATGACTTATCCGTTGTAACTCCAAGAGTTAATCTCTTGTTCGTGATTTGCTGTTGGATTTTCTCTATTCGGTCTTTGGTAGCTTGCATTTGAAGTTCATAGCTATAAACTTCCCTTGCGACTGCTTGCATCTTCTTATTAAACTCGGAAGACATCACGTAAGCGGCTCTTGAAGCAGCTTGTGTCAAGTCCTTTAAGCGATTGCTAGCATCCGCATATTTTTCCGTCAAATCCGCAACAATAGCTGGGTCGGTTGACTTATTGGTCTTCAGCAACTCAGCCCTCAACTTTTCACACTCGGAACGAAGTTTCGTAACCTCCTCGAAATTCGCTTTGACATCGAATCTTAATTCTGCCATTTTTTATAATTTTATTGGCAAAATTAATTAATAATCAAAGGAATAACGAAAGAATAAAGGCGTGCTATTTCACTAAAGATTTAAGTGCAAAAATTAAGGTATAGATACTAAAAAAGCCTTCCACATTCACATGCAGAAGGCTCGGTCTTGTTTACTTATTTTTCTTCTATATATAAAGACCGTCAAATCACGACAGTCTGTAATTCTTTTAAAATTGCTTCCTACCAAGGAATCGAACCTTGGATAACCACCATGTAGGAAGTTCTTCTCCACTAAACCTTACCTAACTCCACTTCACTCCACCAAACCACTCTTTACCTTACCAGACCTAACCCAGCCTTACCTTACCCTACCTTTGTAGTTATGTGAATTATTTCTTTTCGACTCTAAATGCTCCATAAAGCTTTCTATAAGTACCGACATGATAGCGAAGACCTGCAATCTCGGCCACCTGTAATACTTCCTCCTCGTTCAATTGAGTCTCATCAAACCAGCATGTAATTTCTTCTTATCTCAGTAACCATGCTTACCTCTTCACGGCTAAAACATTTCTGATTTCGTTTGCAAAGATAAGCATAGTTTCTGAAACATGCAGTTATTTAGTGTATTTCTTTATTCTTTTAAACTTTATTTTCTTTTAGAAACCTATTTTAAAGATTACACATTATTATAATTAATAACAAAGTTTAGTTTCCTCGCTAATCTGATAATTTATTAAGATTATCCTTTAAGTCTATGAAAACGTAATCCTTTGCCGTTATTTTTATAACTTTTGTTTTTGCTTTTGGGTAGTCCAACAACCCCTCTCCCCAAACATCACATAATGTCAACTTTACACGTTCGCTTCCATGCAACTCTTCAATCAAGACAGTCTTTGATATTTCATCATCAAGATCATAGAGTTTGCTAAACAAGGAAGATACGTTTTCAGAATACTCTAAAAGCGTTCCGGTTGGTCTTTTTGTTAAAGATTTGATTTTTTCAATTATCTCTAATTCTTTTTCAAATTTTTCTACTAATTGCTTGTCTGACTCTTCGTTTTTTGCCAATAAAGACAAATCACTTGCCATTTTGTTTACACAGCTATCCACTCTTTGAAAAGACCCGACCTTATCATAAAAAGACCATCTCCAAGACATTGCCTTAGAAAAATCATCGCAACTTACGATTTTATTACTCATGTTTATTGCCACTTCGTTTTCTATTGAGCTATTCCAATTCGTAATAAAATCAGCTGTTATAAATTTTAGTCCATATATAAGGCGAATCGAAGACATACGTATATCTTTAGCCTTAGACTTGCAAATAGCAGCATTCTCTGCCTTCACTTGGTTGGAATGGTACACGTAGCCACCAATTCCGCCACCTATCACAACGATAGCTACGATGATGGCAATTATCACTTTCTTCTTCATAATCACATTTATTTAAACTGTTAATATCCTAAGTTTACGACACTCCAAGAGCCATCACTATTCTTCTTGACAACACCATGCAAATCTACGAATTTTTTCTGACCACCATAGGTTGAACGTAAAGAATAAGAAACAGTGACCTCACGTCCACTAACGCTTTCTTTCTTCACCTTGAATACATTGGAGCTTTCCGCACCTACGGAACTTGAAGCATTGCTAACATTCCACTCTTTTTGAAGAGCATCCTCTATTGAATACAGGTCTTCATCCGAAACATACACATCGGTCTCACTAGAAGAACTGATAGCATTTGCTTTTTCGTATTCTCTTGGGTCTTCACGCTTCCCATCTCTCACGATATATACATAATGACATGATTTCAAGTCTTTCACTATCAACGATTCCAAATTCCAATCTTTAGGATTCCTATAAGGAATTGAGACTTTCATATCATACGCAAATTTCCCATTTTTTCCTTCCACAACACCCTCTACAGTTCCTTTATCACTAAAGCTACCATTCTGATCATTATAACCCTTATTGTTATAAAACTGACTATCAATCACCTTATAGCTTTTGCCAAAATATTTTTTTAAAACCAAGTCACGTTTTGGCATACAGGAATCCTTGGATATAGCTCGTATTTCATGCTGTTCCCACTCTTCAGCTATCATCTTGTCTCTTTCATAGGCAACCTCTATTGCGTAACCACAAATGACAACAATTACTGCAATAATGGCTACGTAAGCAATTTTCTTCATAATCACATTTATTTAAATTGTCAATATACTAACTTTACAACACTAAACCTGTTAATTCGTTTATTTACGAATTGGATGTATTCCTATGATACTTTTCATATCTTTGTCAAAGAACACTTCATATTTAGTGCATTTTCTATTTTTATCCACAAAAGAGCCATTAATCTTAGTTGGTGAAATGGTGGCGTAATATCCACATAACTCTTCTTTGGCAGAAGACGAGGTGGAAAGAATATCCGCTCTTTCCAGCAACCCCTTTGCATTGGCTTCTTGATTAACTATCTTTCCATAAACATAATTAATGTTATTGCTTGACAAGTCCATGTTTCTCATCAAGGAATCATTCTGCCACAAGGAATTATAAGCTGTCATCATAAGGACAGATGATGCCGGATTGCAGTTGAACTCTTCTAGTTTTTCTATATGTGGGCAATCAAAGCCTCTATCCTTAACTAGTGCATCCGCTTTATCTTCTTTGGAGGTACAACTTACCAATACAGATAGAGCCAAAGTAAATACAAAACATATCTTCTTCATAATCCCATACTTTTAAATTATTGAACATAGTGAGGAACACCCCACGTTACTTATCTATATGCAAAGTTATCGGTTTGCCACAATGAGGGCAAACAAAGGAAATACCCTGTTGGTCGTTTTCGTCCGCTACAAGCTCAGAAAGAGATACACCTATTATATCGGCAATCTCTTTTGCACGCGATATAGACATAGTACCATTTATAAGTTGAGCGGTTAATGATGGTTGAGCGATACCCAACCTTTCTGCAACCTTTGATATGGTAAATCCACTTTCTTTTATTGCTTTCTTTATATCCATAACATTATAGAATTAATTATATATTATATTATGGTGCAAAGATAGCTAAAAGATTTGAAAGTACAAAGGATTAATAGATTTATCTTTATAAAATTAAAAATATTATAGAAATCGGACTATAAAAGTGAATAAAGGTTAAATATAGAGAGAAACTTATATTTTTGTTTGGTAGTATAGAAAAAAATCTATATCTTTGCAATGTCTTTAAGAGATAAAGGCTTTGAAGTTTAACTATTAGATGCTGCTATGCAGCCGAGTCGGCACTCGTAAAACGGTATAGTGATTATGGCTACTACATTAAGAAATACATTGAGTGAGGTAATGAAGCTTGCTTGGCAGTTCATCAAGAAGAATGGCTACACAATGAGCGAGGCTTTAAAGGTTGCTTGGATGAACATCAAGCTGAAGGGTCAGATGAAGAAGCGCATCGTGAAGTTCTACTTCCAGAAGGTTGATGGCAGCTTGCGTGAGGCATTCGGCACATTGAGTGAGAAGGTTATCCCAGCTACACAGGGTGCAGGTCGCAAGATGAATGACACTTGCCAAGTGTACTTCGATACCGAGAAAGAAGAATGGCGTTGTTTCAAAAAGGCAAACCTTATGAGAGTTGCATAACAGATTTCTAACGATTTAAAAAGAAACTAGATATGGGCGCAAAGATTATCGTGATGCAAGGCAACATGGTTGCTACCATCGAAGAGACGAACAAGGACGCATTTATCAAGCGTGGTGAGTATAAAGAGACCGAGCTGGACAGACATAAGCGTGAGATTGATTTCTTGATTACAAGCATCGCAAACCGCTACGAAGTGACATTCAATCACAAGGTAGAGCTGAAAGAAAGCCGAAGCATCAAGAAAAGCGAATATTTCGATAACATCTACTACGTTACCGAGAACGCATTGAACAAGCTGAAAAAGCAATACTCATACGAGTGTGATTTGTAATAGATTTCGTGAGGCACACGCTAAACTGCACCGGACTTTGAACATTAAATATTTAAGAGATATGGATAAGAATTTGATGGATGCTCTTTATGTGCGTTACAATGATAAGTTTGGCGTGTTGAGCGACGATGAGCGTGAAATTATTTCACATATATTGGGTACTGATTTAACCTTGGTTCTAAACAAAGAGAATATGGAGGTGTACCTGTTAGTGCCTTTGACAAGAAACCACAAATTTGAGTGTAAGGGCAATTACATTATCGTGGATGGCAAGAGGTTTGATTCTGACATCTATTTCCGCAAGTATGGTTGCCAATGGATTCAGATGCAATCTAAAGAAATGCTATCAATGGTAGCGTAATATAATAAGGTGAGGCACACCATAAACTGCACATTATCTTTGAGGTTTAACAATTAAATTCCGTGAACAATGGAAAGAAGAAGTAATGTGCAGCAACGTGCCGCAATAGTTGGTCGTGCTGGTGAGGGCAGAAGTCCTCCGAAGTAAAACAAACGTTAATGTTCCAAACAAAACACTAATGCGTTTGCAAGTTAACAAGAAAAGCATTAACTTTGCAGCCGAAAATAACAAGGTTGTGAAGTCACGAGCACGGCTAATGAAGATATAGATTATATTTTTAAAATTTAAAATTAAATATTTTCATTTGCTCCAAGCGTGGAGTATTGTCATTCCGTCCATCGCTCTACAATAGTGGATGAATGACACAAGCCCTGTCCGCACTCGTGACTTTAGCGGATGGGGCTTTTCGTTTCCACCACAGCCAAATATAAATTATCAACAAATTAAGAAATGAAAGATTATTTAGAAAAGAATTTGAATGATGCACCCATGCTGGGAGCATTTGTAAATCAGAGTGAGAAAATCAAAGTTGAAGGCTTTGAACTCATCAAGGTAGAAGAACGTGATGGTAAGCAAGCCATCAACGCAAGGGAGCTGCACCAAAAGTTGGGAAACAAGAGGCAATTTGCCGATTGGATTAAGCAGCGAATTGAGCAGTATGGATTTATTGAAAATCAAGACTATGAGGTTTTTCACAAAATTGTGAAAAACTCAAATGATGTTGAAAATCAAGACTTTTCTTCATCTGATAATTTTGTCAAACGAGAAAAGGGAGGCCGAAGTCGCAAAGAGTACGCCCTTTCGCTGGATATGGCTAAGGAGTTGTGTATGATCGAGAACAATGAGAAAGGTAGGAAGATTCGCAAGTACTTCATAGAGGTTGAGAAGAAGGTAAGAATGCAGAGCGTTCCATCTTTGCCCGATTTCACCAATCCGGCTATAGCAGCAAGAGCTTGGGCTGACCAGTTCGAGAAGAACCAAGTGCTGACCTTGGAAAACAAGCAGCAGAAGGAGGAACTTGCCAAGGCATCGCAAGAAATCGTAGGACTTAGCGCACAGATTACAACGATGAAGCCTAAGACTACTTACTTCGATGTAATGATGAAGAACAAGAGCACAAGCGTGATTACATCAATGGCGCAGGATTACGGAATGAGTCCGCAAGCATTCAACAAATTATTGCATGAACTAGGCATCCAACACAAGGTTTCTGACCAATGGGTCTTGTACCGCCAATACTTGGATAAGGGATATGTGAATAGCGAGCCAGTGACCATCACGCACAATGATGGAAAACAAACCATCAAATACAATACGAAGTGGACTCAGAAAGGACGTTTCTTTCTCTATGAGTTCCTAAAAGAGAAAGGCATCTTACCTTTGATTGAGAAAGATAATGGTGAGACACACTAGGACAACTGTAAAAGCCCCAACCTCTAACGAGATTGGGGCTTTCTTTATTTTTACATTTTCCTTTTATCTACTCCATAGAACAACAAGCACTTTTATACTAATATTCAACGACTTGTATTTTTATTACAAAAGTATTGTTATTTTACATTTCGGCTTCATTGTACTCATAATCCCATAGGAACAATTTGCCTTTGACGTTTCTAATCGGCTCATCGAACAATTTAGCATTCTTCAAGAACCAATGATATTGGAAATCTTCAGCAAACGCATCCGGATAAGCCTCATGAAATTGAATATCATCCAACTCTACGCTGCCGATAATGGCTGAAGTTGGCAAGTCTTTGAAATCCGGAATAACAATACCATGCTCTTGGCAATATTTCTTCATTGCGCTCTCCTGCCATCCGTCAAGTTTTTCGGGTTTGGCTTGGCTAGCATGGATAAGGAAACGACCACGGAATTTTCTATTCCATGTTCTGTTTTCAATGGTCTTGCAGCCGATAGCGATTAACCAAGCATACGGCTGGCGAATTGATAATACTTTCATAAGCTCATTGTTTTATTATTTGCATCCGCAAAGGTAACAAAAACCTTCGAGAAATGCAAGGAAACTCTAATTTATTTTCATGTTTTCTAAAAATAATCTTGAAATTGTTTGCATATTTCAAATATTTTTCGTATCTTTGCAGTGTAATCAAAGAGAGATTGCAAAGGGGATGCCGAAAACCTGAAAGAGTAGGTAAAATGAAATCCCAAAGCCGTATGAGAGTTTACATTTCAGTTCGGATTTGGAAAATCAAAGTTGCTCTTACAATTGAATTGTAAAGCTTAGATTTCCAAAAGGGAGGTGGTGTTACCCCACCGCCTCCCACCTTGGGATTTCGTTGCAAAGGTACGAAATTTATTTCAAACCACCAAATTTTTAACGTATGGACACAAACGAAGAAAAGACAATCAAGTCATGGGGAGGTGCAAGAGAAGGCTGTGGACGAAAGAAGAAATGCGCTAAACGTATGTTCTTTTCTGCTACAGAAGAAACGCTCGACATCCTCAATTCCTTAGACGGAAACAAGAGTGACTTTATCAACGAATGCATCCTAAAAGCGGTAAGAGGTTAGACCCTCTTCCGTCTTTTCTTTTTGATTCTGTCCCAATCCGGTTTAAGCACATCCATCGTGCCGACCAACGCCTTATACTTGTCGCCAAGTTCACCTTCATTCATAGATGAACGGAAGGTATACATCTTGTATCGTTCATGCTCAGGTACGTATAATCCCACCATCAAGGAACGGACTCCATCTACCTCCTGCTCCGGTGCTATCAATACAAGCCCCTCGTTCATGCTTTCCAACTTGAAAATCTTTGAGGTGACAACCTCATAATAGTCTAGTATATTCATATTCTTGTCTCCTATAATTATTTTGTACGTTCAAACACTTCAATATACTGGATAGAGCTACAATCAATATATTTACGTGTAAATACTACTGTACTTCCAGTCCCAATCATAAGTGTTCTGTTCTTTGTATTGCAATTGAAAGAGGTTTCACCACCAACACTATTGAAGTCGAAACTTATCTTTGCTCCACCTACCAAGTTGATATTTCCTCTAAGACCTTTGTTTTCGGCTTCGCCCAATATCACATTCACATGACCTGCATCCATATTCTCCTATAATTAATTGTTAAACACCTTCTTTACTAAATATGCGAATGATGGAATCGCTATCAATGTAGTCACAACTTACATCCGTATCAATTATTGTCACAATATGTTCCTTTTCGTTGTAGATAACATCATCTGTAGTAGTAAACTTCTTTATATGCTTACTAAAATTTACATGAGATACCTGCCCATATACAAGTGTAATTGTCACAAGGCAACCACACTCCTTCGCAACTTCTATAATATTTTTGATAAAATCAATCTTCATAGCTTTATTATTTTAATTCTTGTTCTACGATGTCGAAATTGTCCCACGTTTCTCCTTCGCTGTCTGAGATATGGAAGAAAGAATCTGAGATATTGTATAGATAATCATCGCAATTCAAAACTCGCTTGTAATTCTCCAAAGTGTTTATCCCTTTGTGTGTTATCGCTCTTCTTGCCTTATCTATGGTAGAGAAGACTTCTGCATCAACCTCCACTGCTTCACCCAATCCATGTTGGTATGAAGAAATTACTACATATACTTTCATAGCTTAAACATCATTATTTCTTACGCTACCTTAGATAACGTTTCTTTGTCAATCTCAATCCATTGGCAAGCATCCTTGCGGAAAAAGATTTCACTCTTGATATACTCACCATCCACATCAATGCTATCATCCTTGCAGACAAATGTATGGTTCTTTGTCAAAGGTACAAGAAGGTACGTTTTACCCTCTCTCTTGCGTTCTACAAGCGTTTTGTCTGTCCCAAGGATAATTGATACTCTTTCGTCCTTATCGTCCTTTAGAACGCCTATTTTATCTGTATGCTCGATATAGAGCACATTCAGAAAATTCTCATCCATTTTCTTATGCATTAATCATTCTGTTATACTTTTTCTTATTAACACCTCGTTTAACGGCTTCATAGAGCAAAGTCAAAGCTAATGCTTCATCCTTTACTTTCAAAGCCTTCAAGGTATCTCTTTTGACGTTATAGTTCTCATTAACCTCACACAATGGTACGTAGCCTTTGTGCTCGAAATTTCTTCGACCAATCGCCCAAATCTCATAGCCATCCGGAAACTCGTTTGTTGTCTCGAATACATAATTGCCATCAATAAACTTTTCCATAATCAATTGTATTAAGTTCTTTACCTTATCTTTTCTTACTCCTCCCATCGGAAAGCGTTAGGGTCTTTTACGACCTTTTTACTGGCTTCGTCCCACATATAACCATCCGTAAACCATTTAGGGGCTTTACCATTGATTACTCGTTTTGCATCGGCTATGCTAGCATAGTCCGGTTCAGCAATATTATCAATGCGAACGGATACCTGACCAAATACGTCCTCCACCTTGGTAATATGATGCCCTTTGTAGAACACTTCTTTCAAACACTTAGCGATTGTCTCCATATCTCAAATACTTTAAAAGTCCTTAACTAAAGGGGTGATTAAAGGCTCACCCCTATTAAAGCCTCGCCAAACACCTTAGAACGTGTATATATCTTTATGCAACTCGCAAGAAGTTGTAAGCCTTGAATTGTCTCCATGCGCCCTTTTCTTCATCCCAATAGCGGATGCAATCTCTTGATGCTGCATGCCCTGTACCATTTGGAGTATAGTCAATGTGACTCTGAAGGAGAGTACCAAAGGCTTGTCTTACCTCACCATTCATCTTCATGAAGAAGAACTCTACCACCTTGGTCTTCATCGCTGCCTCAAGCTTTACGACCTGCCAAGCCTGTTTCAAGCACTCAACCCAAGACATTGAACTTGATTTCAACTGATAGGCTCTATGCGCCAACTGCATTACCTTTCTCATCTTGTTCTTAATTGAAGTAGTCATATCCTCAAACCGTTTTACGAGTGCCGACTCGGCTGCATAGCAGCAATTAATAGTTAAACTTTAAAGCCTTTATCTCTTAAAGACATTGCAAAGATACGAAATAAAACCATACAAACCAAATTATTTTCAAGAAAACGAATGACTTTAATCATATTTTAACATAACTAGGTATGTATGACCTTTTTCTTAACAGAACTTCACATTGTATGATTTAATTCAATCAATACAAGAGAAAAATTTGGTAGTTTCAAAAAACTTTCTTATCTTTGCAGTCGAAATTCAATCATACATTATTATATTATAAATATGGACGTTAAATCAATAATTAAAGAAAAGGGCTTTACTATCGAACAGGTTGCTAAAGAAATGGGTATATCAAGAGTTACTTTTACCCAAAACCTCAGCCGTAACCCTACGATGAGGACATTACAGCGTATTGCCGATGTATTAGGGTGCAAAGTCGGTGACTTCTTCAAAGACGAAATAGTGCCATCCGTTCCGCAATCTCCGGCTATCATCTGCCCCCATTGCGGCAAGCCTATCGAGTTGGAGATTAAGGCAAAGGAGGGGAAATGATATTCCTCTCCTTTTACTCTTCTATTCTTTCTCCTTCAAAAAGCCTATACCTGCATGAACATTACCCAACTTATACCAAGACTGGGTTAAAGTCATAACATAACTACTGAAGGATTCTTCCCCAATATCAAGTGTGAAGTCTTCATCTACATCAGGCTCTCCATGTCTTACGTACCCCTTATTCGGGGTGTATAGCAATCTATGATATGAGCCGCTCTCACAAATATAAAGTCCGCTATTACGCCAATCTGAACTCCAAAATTCCGGTTTATTCACGTAACAAAGCATTACATCACCATCGTAAATAGGAATACTATGACTTCGCTCATCCTTTTCTCCAACAAACTCTTCGCTGTCAACATTGTCAGACTGACGGATAACAGATACGATGGAGTAACCATTTCCAATAAAGTCCGCTATATCAACATATGTTCTTTGCTCTCTAAGGTCAAATTCCTGTTGGCTTCTTACGCCATCTTTCTCAAAGATTACAAGTATTCTTGTGTACTTATCACCAAAATTGACCATACTTAGAATCAAGCCGTTGTTCATGTAAGACGCATAAGCTTCTTTGGCTAGTGTTAATACACGCTCTAGATATTCCAATGGCTTGTATCTAACTAACCAAGACTGACCTTTATGTATCTTTTGCAAGTACGAATACATATTCATCGCCTCGCATTCATCTATTCCATGCTTCTTGCAGACCAACTTAAACTTATCCGGATAAACACTAGTTACAAGTCTATCCAATTCGTCCATAGCTTGCATGGCTTTCAAACAATCATTTGCTTCCATTTTACTAATCTTTAAGTTTCTCAATTATATAACCACGACCTGTATAGGTACAAGACAAGCCGATATACACTAGCTGATGTAAAAGCCACAATTCTTCAATTAACGGCAATCTATCACACTTCACAAACTCATCTTCATCCTCAAAATCAGATGCCTTTTCCAATATTTCTTCCTTTGTCATTGCTTATATTGTTTATTCTTAAATACTATCAAACACACCATCCGCAACGACCAACGTACAACTCGCTTTCTAGTTCGTTACAGATGTCATAATATTCTTTATCAGTTATATTATAGCGGTTTAGTACTTCCTTTGTTGGAGGCTTTGGGTCAAAGTGCATATCGGCACAAGCATAAGGCTCTGCATCTTGAGCATGATGGTCATACATATCACCAAAATCATTTTGTTCGGCATTCTTTCCATTAATGGTAAATACCTCCAAACGGCAAGGTAGCGTATTCATTGGTTCGATAACTAGCTTCATACACCTACACCTCCATTTCTAAGTTGATTTTAAAAGCAAATAGGATATGCTGTAACTCGTGAACGTAATTGATATACCCTCCCATAATATCATTATTTATTGAAACAGACCAACTAATACCGCCGTCTGTGCAAAGTTTAATTCTTGGAATACGACTATGCCTAAAGTATATTTGTCCCTTACTCCATCCATTCTTAAGAAGAATGGCAGATGTAAGGAGCATTGGCTTTATTTCATCAATACCAACAAAGCAGTACACCAATCCTTCTTTAGGGCAAGACAAGTCAAAGTGGCTTCCTTCTCTTGGCTCTTTGACTACCATGATTTTGTTGTCATACATAACAACATCACCAACTATATATTTCTGTGCCATACGCTTTAATCTTTGCTATTAATGAAATCCTCATACTCACCTATCGTGATTTCCTTTAAATCAGAGTTATGCTTCTCGGCTCTGATGCTGTCATCAAAGTAAACAAAAATACGGTCTTTGTGACGGAGTAACTGAGTAATAGAGAAACGGCTAGCTTGAGGGACTTCTATATTCAGTTCCTTCATTACCTTGATATGGTTAGTAACTGATTTATAGGAGAGAAGGACGGAGGCTATTGCCTTGCCTTGCTTGTATCGCTTATTAGGCGCAATAGCTATATAGTAACCGTCCTCCAATTTTACACCGTCTATCTTCTTCCACACCTTCTTATCTAGCGTATCGTAACGCTCAGAAGGTACCCAGATAGCGGTTATCTCGTACTCTCGCAGCAAGCTGCTGTTAGGCTAATAGCCCTGATATTTTTCAAATTCGAAACCTACGGCTTCTTCCACTCTTTTCATGTAGGCTTGATGATCTTCAAATTCGGCATCGAGAATACCCTTAACATATTCATAAGCCTTTGTTCTTTTTTTTGCTTCGTACAACATACGCTTTACTTTTTATAGTTGCTATTCTCCTTATACCCACCACTTACAAGCCATTGACCAAATTGTTCAAGACTTTCTATGTTATTTATAAGACTCCATTTGTCACCTATATCATCAGTTGTATAAGCTATAAAAGTCTTATGTGTGAGCACATTCCAACAGATTTCCAATCTGTGTAAAATGGTTTTTCTAAAATTATATCTTGCTGCCATACGCTTTACTTTTTACGATGATTATACTTTTTGATAGCATCCTTCTTAGAAGCTGCCATAATTTTAACACCCTTAACGACAAACTCATGCTGCTCCTTTGGCTGACACTTCTGCTTATCAGAAGTAATATTGCCGCTTGGTGCGTCAAGTCTAGGACTTGAACACCCGAAAATATCATCTTGTGCATAAGCTGCCGTAGCAGCCATTATTAACGCCATTCTCATTAAATTTCTACTCATACACTTTACTCCTTAACTTCTTTAAAAATTACATTTTTATGGTCTGAGCGTTCTTTGATGCTACAAGGGTATAGCTGCCATACTTCACAAAACTTCTTACTATCAAAGAAGCACCCTTTGCAAGATTCTTTATCAGTCTCAGTAACTTCAAGAGTTACTCTTTCTCCAACTTCAAGCTCTTTCATAATCAAAACGCTATTCTATAGTCCTTTCCTCTCAAAGTAGGTCTCTTTTTGAGGATGAACTTTGTTAAATCTTCAAAATCTATCGGGAAGAGCGCACAATATTTATACTTCAATGTGCAAACAAATCTTCCGTTGAGCATAACATCAAATACAAATGATTTCATTGATTACCTCCTTCCTTTGGAAGTAAATCATCAATATAGAGCCATCCCTTAAAATATCTTTTAAAATCTTTAGGAGTCATATCATCACATACCCATCCTTCTGGATTACGGAAATATACACATAATTCCGTACTTCCGTTTTTGAACTTAACCAAACATGTAACGCAACATTCTCCTTGCTTAATGTTTGGCTTTTCGCTAGCAGTATGCCATAAGTCCTTAAGGAACTCTTCCTTAGTTAATCTCTTTTCCATTTTTCAGTCTCCTTCACATAAAGTTTCGTTAACCTCGTCATTGTATGTGTGAGTAACCGGATTGTACTCGGAATGGGTCGCATCTACCCTACCTTTCCGGTTAGTGAAATAGATAGCATTTCCATTGTCATAAAACCTGTACACTGTTATACTATCTACAACAAACAATTTCTCGACCTTGAATTTATCAACAGAATCCGAGATTTGGACTCTTGTACCCTTACCTTTGCAACCTACCAAAATGGCGGCAACGGAAATTATCATAATTACCTTTTTCATATCAACTTCTTTTCTTCTTGAAGAATACGTCATTCATCGTACCCTAATATACTAAAGAACTCATCCATTTTTGGATTTAGATTGTTTGCCATTAACATATATGCCGGAACGGAGCGACCGATATTGCACTCTAACTTCAATGCATGTATCATTACTGAAGCTTGATGGCTTGAAATCTTAACCCTATCCAATCTGGAAAGTATTTCGCTCTGCGAATCTGCATTACGAAACACTTTCTTGATAAGACTTTCTATGTACTTACGCTGCTTGTCCGTCATTGCTCTTATTGTGCTCAAGAGACTCAACCAAAGCCTTCAGCCCATTGAAGGTAGCATCCACCAACTCCTTGCTATCGGAAGCATCAAAATACCAATTTCCAATAATCTTGCTATTATTTTCGGCAAACATCGTAATACTCGTATGAGTATTTGAAGACGACATCTGGATAGACTCCTTTGTTCTACCCATGAGGCTGGCAATCTTTGCCAACACCTCTACATAAACATTATTCTTTTCCACTTTCTTCTTACAGTTTTTGTGGTGTGTCTCACCTTTTTAAAATTAGTAACCTTGTTTCTTAATTACAATGCAAAGATACAAAGAATATCCGAAATATGCAAACTTTTTAATGTGTTTCTTTTATTCTTTAATATATCATAACACATAACACCAATAATTTACTGACGTTAACACAAAAATCCCCACCACTACATTATTATATATAGTGATGGGGTAAACATTTAAAACAAAATAGCATTATGGATTTCTACGATTACTATCAAACTAAATCGTCCACATAAGCCCATTTATAGATGGCGTTTGATTTCGTGAACCTATTCCACCATTCCTCGCCTAAGAAATTCAGATGCTTGAAACGCTTGCGAACCTTGGTCAGACCGACAATGCGTCTGTTATACTCAGGCAGCTCTTCAACAGAATGCCAAGCACCTTCTTTTTGATATTTCATTCCCATTTCCAAGGCTTGCTTGGCTATCTGTCTTGCACCTTGATTAAAGTCTATCTTATCAATCAACAATTCTAAGTCCATAATCAAATAACTTTTATGTTAACTTTGTCTTCAAAAAACGCTTCTAGCACTTCCTTGGCTTTTGCATCCGCTTCATCCAAGTCTTTGCATTTGACTACTTGAACACCATAACCTATAGGGTTACGCAATTCATAACTACCTTCAGCCTTAACCAACCGGAGAAAAATATCTCCACCTTTGAAGCAGTACGAATATCCTTCAGTTGCCTCGTTCCATTGTCTAACTATGTTCCTCACCGCCATAATATTTTTGCACTTTTACCAATGTAGCACTAGCACCCTTAATGTAGGCTGCGATAATGACATTTCTATACAGCTCACTATTTTCCTTATCAATTCCTACCAAACCTTCTGCTGATTTCAAAGTCTCAATTGTAAATTTATAAGCCTCCTCTACTATCCAGCTAGGAACTCCATTTGAAATCAAATTCTCACAATACTCATTCATAATTTAACCTTTTAAAATTAGTGGATGACAAGGGATTTAAACCCTTGTTGGTGTCAATTCCTCCCCAGTGACCTGGTTTGACATACTCCCTCGCTACTTGCAAGGAATTGTTGGGTGACTAACGTGGCTGCACCCTTGCGATTGCTCGGACGGCTTACTACCACTACCCAATTCGGCAATGCCCTGCCGAAGTATATTCTCAGCTGCGAAGAGGTCTCTAGGATGGACTGCACCACAAATAGGACAAGTCCAAATCCTATCACCCAATGACAGCTTATCATTCTTATAACCACAAGTACAAAGGCGGCTCGAAGGGAAGAATCGGTCAATCTTATGAACCTGAACGCCATATTTTTTCGCAACGTGTTCCAACTTCAAGACAAAATCACCATGAGCCAAGTCAGACATCTTGCGTCCCCAATTACGCTTCATTCCCTCCAAGTTCAAATCCTCCAAGCAAATCAAGTCATAACGCTTGCACAACTCATGCGCCATCTTCCATTGGAAATCGGAACGCTTGTTCACGATGTTTCGATACAATCGCTCCAACTCCAACTTCTTGCGTTTGCGGTTGTTGCTGCCCTTCTTGAACTTCGAGAGGTTGCGAGACCTGCGTCTAAGCTCCAACAAGTCAGTTTTAAGGAACTGAGGATTATCAATCTCACGCCCATCGCTCAAAGTCATGTACTTCTTCAATCCAAAGTCGATGCCCACGGATGCACCATCATGTGACTTTCCGTAAGACTCGGCTTGCTTGTCTAAGCAAAGGACGATAAAGTACTCGCCCAACTTGTTTCGCTTGACCGACACCCTCTTGACCTTGCCATCGTAGGGACGGCTCAGAGAGAACTTAAATGACTTCTTTATCTTGTTTATCACAAACTCGTTTCCACTAAGGGAATAGCCATTTTGTTGAAAGGCAAATGAACCAAATTCTATTGCTTTCTTAAATTTTGGTGGACGCTTCGCATCATGCTTGAAGAAACGCTTGTAAGATATATCCAATCTATCCAACACCTCCCTAACTGTTTGACAATTAAGCAATGTTGGTTTATAACACTTAGAGAAATGCTTATACATAGTAAATCTTGGAATGTACTTGTGATACAGCTTATAGTATCTCTTCTGCAAGGCAAGAGCGTGATTCCAAACATAGCAAGCCTCACGGAGCATCTTATCCAAATGCTTCGTCTTCTTCGTCCGATATAGCTTGTACTTGTATGAAATCATATTCTTAAATTTTAACCAGTTTTTGAAAGGTGTGTCTCACCGAAATCCACTTGCAAAGATACGAAATTTCTTTCATATATGCAAGGAAATCGGCAAGAACTTTCACCTGTTTTATAATTAAAGTGCCAATGGTTGTCGGCAAATTTTAAGTGTTCACATCTTACGATGCGGTATTAACTATCTCCCCTGCCCAAGGGAACAACCATTAGCGATAGGCTATTTGTAGTTATGAAACATTCAAAATAAAGCCGTGTGACTCCTAAGTTTACAATCCCGCCCCCACGCAAGGCATCACACGGCTTTGACACGTGGGTATTTGGTAACTTATGTCAATCCTACCTCGTCTTTCTTATATCATTCCGCTGCCATCCTGTCGCCCAATCTACCGGAGCTGCATTACAGCAGTGAAAAGATGTATTCACATTATACAAGGCAGCTCTGAACTCATCCAATTCTTCTGCCGAGAACAGACAATCCTTGTTTACTCGCCTTTTCATAATTTCACTACCTTATAGCCAAGCCGACTTGCAAGGCCAAGGAAAACATTAAAGTCTTCCTGTGCAAGTTCTGTTATGTCCGCTATAGCCACCATCAAAGAAACGTCCATTAAAGCTCGCCATAAAGCCAATTAGTCCGACACCTGCTTCTGTGAAGAAATTATTCTTTCCATGATAGCAGTCTCTTGCAAAGTTATACAACGTCTTACTAATATGGTTGAAGACAAACCCATCATTCTGAAGATACTTCCACATTTCGATAAGATACCTATTCTTATCATTGGCAATTCTGCGATACGTGTCCGGAACGTTCTCAATAACGCTACAGCCACCACAGAAAGCATCTACAAACGTATCATGTTCCTTGTCCAGCATAATCGGCAATATTTCATGCACGATTCTAGCCTTACTACCCATGTACTTCATCCTATCAACTTCTTAATCATTTTAACACCTCGCTTACCAAACTTTCGCTCGACAACAGCATTATAACTCAATCCATCAATTGAACACTCATCCGGATAGCACTCTTCAAGCCAATCTGTGAACTTCAGTAGATTGAAGTCTAACTCTTTTCTCGCTAAAAGAAACCGCATATCAATGAATTTTCCAAAGCTTATTCCAAAGATTTTCTGAAACTCATTACCTATCGGCAAGAACTCACTTGGTTCTATTTTCATCAGCTTGCTTTTTTAGATGTCACACTCTCCAATGGATAGTCACTCTTCATAAAGTCATTAATTCCGATGTAAGTTTTCTGCAAATCCTTCTCATAGTCTTTCAAGTCTTCCGTTGCGTTGATAGCCGCCTCATTCAAAGTCTGTTCGTCAAAGACACCTTTTCTTACCTTATCGAAATAAGAAAGAATCTCTTTAGTCATCAAATGGTCAGCCAATCTTTTGAAATCCTTATCCATCACCAATGCCATGAAGTCATAAGAATTTTCAAAGGCCAAGATAGGAGCAAAATCCTTGAACGCTTGCATTAAGTTAACATGCAAATCTTCATACAGCTTACGGATGATATTCTCGTAAGTTCCCAAACAAAGGTTGGTCAGATTGTACAGGATGATTGCATTCGCATAAACTCCCGATTTTTCACCAATTCCTAAGTTCTGTAACCTCACCGCAAGCTTATCTCGCAACTTGTATAAGTCTTCACTAATCTTGTCATAGAACGTCATTGCGAATTCGTTATTGAAATCTGCATTAGGAACATAAGCGTCATAATACTTAATCACCTTGCGAAGGTTCTTCTTGCAGTCTACCCACTTCTTCTTAACTTCAAACCTAACGCATTTCTTCTTCAGAATACTCTTTTCGATTTTCTGCATGAAGCACTCTGCCAACACCATTTCAACATAGACATATTGCTGAAGATAACCTCTAGTAATAACCATAACCTTGTTTACTTCTGTTTCGGTCATTCCATTCGGAACACTGATAATTATCTTCTTACCACCTACGTTCAATAAGACTCTTCGGAAACAATTTACACTAGGCATGATGCTTTCTGTTTGAATATTCTACTACCTTATTATAGCACTCCGTTCTCACCAAATCCTCGACCCGATTCAATGTGCAAGCCTCATGAGTATCATTCATATTGACTTGTGGACAGCAAATCTGATAAAAAAACTTTGTTCTGATGGTAAAACCAAAGAACTTGATTTGCTCCTTGAATACCCGACCGGACACCACCTTATCAAGTTTCTTCTTGCCATCGAAGAGATTCAAACTCTCTTCTCTACGATATACAATATCGGTCTTAACCGAAAAAATCTTTCCGAACATAACTATTCCTCCAAATTCCTAAGCGTTTCCAAACTCTCATCATTATCAACATCATAGCCGATACGATATTCGTTACCAATTCTTGCACCAATGTATACCTCTTCGGCATCCAAGATATAATGGAACATCTGTTCACGAACCTTTATCTGCTCATTATCCAAGCCTAGCACATCAAAGCACTCGTCCTGCAATGACTTATATGGTTTCGTTCCCATATATGAAACATAAGCCAGCTTTCCGTCCTGATACAATGGCTTCCACTTCTTCCACCAATGGTTGCGGTACTCCAAGATACCTCTTTCTATTCCATCGGCACAAACATATTTAACTATTCGTATTTTCATTATCAACCTTTTTTAAAACAACTTTAACTGCCTTTCCTTGGCACTTGAACACACGAGACTTAATCTTGTATGTAAGATTGTTAATCACGACTTTATCACCTACACAAGGCATAAAATGGAAATCGTAATTTTTCCAAATGATACTGCCTTCATACTCGAATTCAACCATTTTTTATGCTTTCTAATGCTTTTTATATTTATCTAACATTACTGAATTAATCTCAGACCAAAAAGTTACAATTACGTCTTTTGAATCAACATTATGTTTCTGTGCTATAAAATTTCCAGCACTGACGAAATCAAAATAGCCATCAATCGTCTCTTGTGTACCTGTACATGTACGTGTTATGCCATTCTTGACATACTTAGCCACAAAATAATAGCATCTCTTCATCGCAACAACTCCCTAATAAATTCGTTACGCATCGGCTCAACGATGCTTGTATACAAACTCTGCTTATCTTCCGGAATATCATCCGGTGTAATAGAGAACATCAACAAATAAGACATCGGAATCTCCAATACCTTGCATATTGCATCAATCTTACTCTTACGTGGAAACGTTCTTCCGGTCTCCATAAACAACATATTTGTCTCACTACAACCGATAGCCTTACCAAGTTGTCGTTGGGTCAAGCCCTTGCTTACCCTCATTGTCTTAATCGCCTTTCCTAAATCCATTTAACCTCCTATTTTAAATTTTCAAATCTATTCTTAATTGCAATCATGGCATCATTGACACCATCCTTATATCCAACAGAATACAAGGAACAATCCTCTTCGCTCGGTTTTCCGGTTTTTGATTTCAAAAACTCTTCTATCTCACGGAAACCATACTCCAAGAATCTGAGAAACATAGCGTTCTTCGTGATAGCTGGTCGTAGAACATCTTTAACCCAATCCCAGCCATCACCATAACCCAAAGTGAAATTAGAATTATTACAATATCTCACTTTCGGCTCATCCAACCATTGTTTTATTATTTCCTTTTTTGTCATCATTCCCAGTTTTTATGGTGTGTCTCACCTTTTCAAATTAATAACCTTTATTTCTTAATTGCAATGCAAAGATACAAAGAATATTCGAAACATGCAAGCGTTTTAATGTGTTTCTTTATATTATTAATGTATTTTAATTGTTTAATATAGTTTCTACCATTTATTTTAAACTTTTTACATTTTTCTCTTTCTCAAATACTCATGCGGCCAATTACCTTTATCCTTAATTTTATCTTACTATGTTCTTTAACGTGTGCCTCACGCTTTCTAATTTTTGCATCTTGCAGCGATTTCTGTCAATCGCTTCCCTTGTACTTTCGTAGTGCTACCTTTCTTGCATTTCAAAATATTTCCTATACTTGTATTTTGTATTACCAAGAAATGGACGCAACAAAAACAACTTCTAAAATTCTTATCCATTTGACATTTCCTTTTTAAGTTTCTTTCTTTGAGCCAAGAACATAACAATCTCCTCGAAATCATCGCAATTCAAGAGCATTTGTCCAACCTGCCATTCCGCTGCTTTCTGATTGGCATCCTCCATACCCTTTGCTAAGAATGTGATTTTCTTGTCTTGGCTTCGATTCTCTACAGTAACTTCAAGTGTACCATATTCAAGTTCGGTAGTCTTCATACTGAGACCTTCATCAAATATCCTCAACAAATGATTAAAAAGATTACTTCTTTCCATTTTTCAACCTTTCATTTTCTTGTTTCAACAAGTCCTCAAATTCCTTGCGCTTTGCTCGCATAATCTCGAACCATTTACTTGGTGTTATAGGACACCCCATAAGCCAATGGTCGAAGTTTGGAACAGGCAAATTGAACTCTCTAGCTTCAATAGTATAATCGTACCACTTCAACAACTCTTCTTCGGGAGCTTCCTTTTCAATATCTGTTACAATAGTAGCCATATCGAAAGTCAAATCGCCACAATTAGCTATTCCTCCAACTTGGTCACCTATCCAAAATGTCTCCGGATTATCTAATCCGTAAAATTCATGCTTCTCACAGAATGCCTTCAAGTAAGCATTGCAAGCATTCTCGTAATCATTCTTTAATTTCTCCTTATCCATATCACATATCCTTAAAAAGTTTATTAATCTCGCTCTTCTACACCTTTGGATGGGAGCACATCACAACTTGCGTACTTGGGTCATGTCTTACCTGCCATTCACAAGTATTACACCCCAAATCACCAACTTTATTAATTGCATTGGTGTATCTGCCTTTCTCACCATAGGGGCAATCGGTAACAAAATCCTTTCGTCCCCAGATGTACTCATCTATCTTGTATGAGATAGCATTTGCTTTCTCCTTTTTCTCGTTAATATTTAAAAACATCATATCGTCAATATTTAAAATAAGCATAGCTGACCATCATCAGCGACCTTAACATTACTCTCAGAAAACCAAAGTTCCTTGAATATCCTCTCCATGCAAGCTACGACAATCGAATTTCCAGCAGCCTTTTGAAGACTTGACTTCGACACTCCACTTTCAAGCATCTTGTCTATGTATTCTTCGTCAACGTTCATTAAGCGGAAGAGTTCTCTCGGAGTCAAACGCCTAATGCGCAACCTTGTCTCTCCAAGCACAACCAAGGAGTCCTTGCTCGCAGATGTAATGGTATTGGCTATGTTCTTTCCAAGTTCGACCTTTGAACTATGCTTTTCGCCTTTTATCCACTTCCCCTCAGAACGAGTTCTTATAGCTGCACTCATAGGTTCTTTCCATTCATTCGATACAAATTTCTCTTTACATAGCAAGTCATCACTAAAAAAGTACTTCTCATCCACATTTTCCTCCAAGACATCAACCAAGTGTTTCTCTAGTTTTGTCTTTCTCGGAAAATGATAATCTATCTTATCACCATCGTTTCGTATAGAGAGCATGAATACACGCTTTCTGTTCTGAGGAACACCGCAGTCGGCTGCATTTACCACCTTAGCGAAGTTGATATATCCATATGATTCTAACTCCTTGCGCCACTTGTTAAAGAACCCTATGAACTTTGTTTGAACCAAAGCCTCCACATTCTCCATCAAGAGGTATTTCGGCCTCTTGGTAATAATGGCGTTTCTTGTGAACCAAAGGATAGAGGAACGTGTATTGCTTCCCTCCTCTATTCCTTTCTGCTTTCCGGCTTGCGAAACAGACTGGCAAGGTGTTGAATATGTCAGCAAGTCAAAATCGGCTACCTTGCTCCAATCTATCTTGGTCATGTCACCAAAGTTCTTGCCGGATAGACTAGGAAAGCAAGCATTATGCAAAGCTATTGCATTTGGCTCTATCTCAGACCATCCGATGCACTCGTAATCGAAATCAGAATATTTCTTCTTCAACCGCTCTAAAGCCATCAGTTGAGAGTCATATCCGGCACAAAGTTCAAACGTCCGTATCTTCATTAAATATCATGGGTTTTACAAAAATCCTCTACAAAGCCATCACCCCAATCATCCTCATGCCATATCTTTGCAACTTCAAGCTGTCCCATTTCCTTTATAGCCAAAAGAACTTGCTTTATATCGTTTTCGTACTTAGGCAATGAATTCTCCATAATCGGGAATACATCCTTTATCTCTTCAAAAGACAACACAACGTCAAACGAACCACCTTCACTTGGCGTTACTTCAAACAACTCTTCAGAAAGATTCTTTGAGGATTTCAACCACTTCAAGAATTGCTTTCTACTACGATACTCACAATATAAATTGCTAAACTTTACGTATAGCTTATCAAAACTTAACTCTTTCATAATAAATCAAATTTATCTTTAATTATCTGTTTCAAACACCGTCTGCTTGCCTCGTCTCATAGCACGATACTTCTCAGGAGCCATTGGTAAGCCATTCTCTTTTAATGCTTTCTCATATGCACCAAAAGCCAAGCAATCCGCTTGCTCGTTCAAATCATCGCCATTATGTCCCTTTACCCAAGTCAAAATAACAAGCTTATCCTTTGCACACTTACGATACAACTTGATTAAATCTGTGTTATTTATATCTGCGCCTATTTCCCAATCTGTATATCGGAACATCTTTAATGCGTACTTGGAATCACTTCGAACCTCTATGACAGAACCTTTCGGGCAATAATTAACGGCTGATATTATCGCTAACATCTCCATTCTATTATTGGTAGTATGCAAGCAATGGTGTGTCTTGACCTTTTCAAGTTCACCTGTAGATGTATTCACAACAATATACGCAGAACCACCTGCCTTATGGGTGGAATAGTTATCGCAGCTACCATCTGTATAGCAAATATAGTTTGGAAGAAGCCTTTTTCTTTCCACAACAGTTTCTTCTTTCTTAGGTTGAACCTTTCCATACTTTGCATTCTTGCCTGTTCGCAAAACGGAGTTGTAAGCACCTGCCAATGTTCGCCAATCATCACAATAGTTTCCATCTTTCTGTCTCCATTCGTTTTTCCATAACAAGTCCCACAAATCTTCGATAAAGCCCTTTTCTATCCAATTTTTCTTTATACAGAAACCCGAAAAGACTCGGGAAGATGGTATCTTCGCATACAAATCCTTTGCCATTTCGTCAATAGCATAATCTTTTTTGTTTGCGGTACACCAATTGGGAATAACAATTATCACCTCCCTCTTGCCAAGCAGACGTTTAAATCTAGATATATTGCCAAAGTAGCGATTAGACTCTTCCGCAAAGTCAGCATTCTTCACTAAATTCGCAAAAGTTTTGTTTGAAACACGAATCGTAAACAAGTCTATATCCTTACAAGTTTCCAATATTCTATTAACCAAGTCAAACATAGCCTCTATTTTGTCGGCTTGTTGCTCGTTGACCAGGAAGTTGTCACGAATGAATTTGTCACCATCATACAATCGACTATAAGCCAACACTCGATTTGCACCTTTCACACGATATGAACTCAGATAAACATCATAAGCTCTAACTTGATGTTCTGATTCCAAGTACTTTTCTTCTATCTTCTTCATAATCTCGTATATATAATAATAACACGTAATATATCAAGGAACACGTTAGCCTCTTAAAGACTCCTATACTTATTCCAACTAACTACTAATATGAAAATGTCCAAAATAGAACTTACCCACCATAGAAGTCATCAGGTAGATTTCCTATTGTGCCATTTTCCTTTATTTGCATTCGATGTCCCTTCAATTTATAACCATAGATTCTGTGCTTGATAGCAATAGAAGTCTCTCGGTCTCCAAAAGAGTAAGAGCAAGGTATAATTAAATAGTGCAGGTTACCTACGTTAAACGTAAAGTTCCTACGACCAAACCTTTGCAATGTTCGTTCCATCTCTCCCTCGTTTCTATCATCTGCCATGTGCATTTCCGCATACGTGGACTTAATCTTACCTTCGCAGATAAGATTCTTCTTGATTCGGCATATAGAGCCATGACCCATATTCACAACCTTTGCAAACGAGTTAGTAGTTAGTTGATGCCAAGCACAATCATTGTTGCCAACGTTAAAACAGTCTTGACGAGCACCACTAATAACCGATGTGTACAAAATATTGTTGACTATAGAATATAACTCCTTTAGCTTATAGTCCTTATTAATAGGAATACGACAAACGTAAGCCCCTTGAAAGCGACCGCCCTTTTTATTGGGCTTCTTTTCTTTATCACGGAACGTATTCACGATAAATCGCCCGTTACCAAGTTCTGTAAAGAGTCCATCCTCCTTGACATCCTTTAGCAATTTTCTTGCCTTTGGATAGCCTACACCGAGTTTTTTCTTTACATCCTTGATGGTTAAGTTAAATATTACAGAATTTCTGCGTTGCATCTTACACCAAATGGCAAAGCAAAGAGTCTCCTTGTGCGCTTTCACTTCTTGCGATGACGCACCATAGGTATACTTCTTTACCAAGTCCATACGTATGTGTAAATAATGCTTTCCCATAAATTCCTTATTTGTTTACCTTATCTGTGTTTCGCCTACTCCAACAATTATTGCCCATTGCTAACCTAGAGCAATCTAAGAATGTTTCGACTCAAAACAAGGATTCTAAAAAGAAATCCTTACCCTTCATTCGTCTGACACCGAAATCTAGGTAAGGATTATCGTGGTATGGCTTTCGCCACGGAAAATCTTATTGATTCTTGTAAGCGTGTCAGCACCAACAAAGCACGCTGCAAAGATACTAATTCATTTTCATACTGCAAGGTCTTTAGTGCGGTATTTTACTCCGATTGCGCATTTTTAACACAAAATACAATTTTAATTACATATACGAAACTATAAATACATTAAACCGCTTGCAATTTTAACATTTGACACTCTAAGGCATTTTCAAGACAAAAAAAAGAGAGCAACCACCATCACTGGCAGCTGCTCCATAAGTTGTTACCTTAAACCAATCTAAAACCTTAATAACTAAAAACCAACCTAATAAAATAACTTTTTCTTATATTTTACCGTGAGAAAGAAAATCATTGTAACCAGCATTAAGGAAACGACCCAAAAGGAAATCATACCGAATTTCCAATAGAACAAATCCCATCCCTCCAAGTCTTTCTCAATATATTCCTTTTTGGTCTGGGCGATACTCAATTCTCTGTTTAGGCTATCCCTCTGAGCCTTATATATACTCGCTCGCTCTGCTATCTCCTTATAATGAATAAGGCTATCACGAACCTTGGATAGTTCCTTGCTGTCCCTGTATCTAATCTCTATATGAGTAGAATCCTTACCTAGCACCTTACCACTCTCATCTACCCTTGTCTTGACATCATCCTTGATGTATGTGGAATCCTTAACCTGTTTTTCGGTCTGCTCCCAATGATAAGATAGCAAGCTGTCCCGAATAAGCTTGACCCTTTCGTTTATAATTGAGTCCCAATGGGCGTAAGTAGTAGTGTCTCGCACCACCTTTTCCACTTCTACATATCTTGTTGTCCGGCATCCGTACATCATCAGCATGATGAAGAAACCTACCAATATGGTAACGAGCCAACGCCACCAATCAAATCTAAGCTCCATATCAACCTCCTTTTTGTGTGCAAAGATAAACATTTATATTACTATATCCATACAAATTATAGACTTCGTTTTTGCAAAACAAGAAAAGTGAAAAATAAGTCTTTTCTGTTAATGAACCTTACGAGACTACTCTTTTCAGCAAAATATTATTAATTACAAAGAAAATCTTTGGTTTTTAGTTGCATTTTTCAATTATTGTTTGTATCTTTGCGATGTAATTAAGAAACAAGGTTAATAATCCATTAAGCCCTACGCATCACGGTTAAGCGAATATATATGAATACAGAAAATGTGATAGAATTAATAAATCGTGCTCGAAAAAAGCTAGAAAGAATAGATGACGAGAATTGTTATTCACTATCAATGGATATAGATAAGCTTTTGGATTTTGCACTAAAAGAATTGAAGGATGAGTAATACTTTATACGTTCCAAAGAACAAGAATATAGATAGAAGAACAAAAAATATTGTTCACCTATCTGATGGTTCTATAAAATATGATTTTAATAAGTATAATAGCTATATTGAAGCTATTTATGCTGATTATATTGATTGCCGAACGGACGAGCAATTAAAAGAGTCTATTCCTCTTTGTTTTGCCGATAGCCTTGACCAAAAGGTTATGTTTAAGAAACTAAAATTACAATTTTTATCAGCCCTCGCCAACACGGATAAGGCATAAGACATGAAACCAGTATTTCTAGAAAGTAGGCTAGCTTTTATTGCTTGCGATGAAGATGAATGTTTACATCTATTCACAACTCCACCTAATAAAGGATTCTTTAATTGGGATAGCAATGGTCTTGGTCATTGTTTTGATATTGATGAAAGCTATTGTGAAGACTTAGGCATTGATGTTCCAACTTGGGATGATGAAGAGCCGATAGAAGTTGAAATCGACATTCATATTAGCAAGCACGAAGAATAACAATACATTAAGCCCTCGCCATCACGGATAAGGCATTAGATATGAAAAATATCTATGGAAAGACAGTATATCCCAAATACGAAATTGCTCTCAAACAGCATGTAAAAGGTAGCGTGGAAGACGATTACGAAAGTGTAGAGTTTGATGGAACAGACAATTATAGAGAAGCTGTCAAAATGGCTAAGAAGTATTCCTTAGATATTGGCTCTGGAAACATGCGTTATAAAGAATCAGCATCATTAGATGCGGGTCTTGCGCAAGTAACCATAATCTGTTACTATTCTGACGATATATCAGATTATAATGAGGTGTGGCAAGAAGAATACATAAACGGAAAGAAAACAAAAAGATATTAAGCCCTCGCTATCACGGTCAAAGTAACTTTATGGCTTATCTTAATAAAGAACAATACGAGTATCGCAGAAATAGTGCTGCCGAAAGATTACACTCTACTTGGGTGAGATTGACAAGAAATACGGCACGTCATTCTGTCCAACCGGAATGTTGAGGGTCTATTAAACACAAGCATTAAATACTAGATATGAATAGTAATAAAACATCTAAACGAGGCGGTGCAAGAAAAGGATCTGGACGAAAAGCACTAAATCATGTATATTTACACATTAGAATACCTAAAGATATAGCAGAAATTATAAAGCAGAAAGCTAAAGAAGAGAATATAACAATAGGTTCTTGGATTGTTAAGAATTTAAAAAATATATAAAAATAGGGTGTATCATAACACCCTATATAGATTACCAAGTGATTATCTTTCCGTTATTACATACGAGCTTTCCGTATTGTATATTTCCAACCCTGCGAAGCCATCCATGCAGGTTCACACCTTGTCTAGGGTCGTTGTTCACAATCGCATTGAGAAAGGCAATTCGTGACACCTTCAGCTTATCGAACAACGCCCATTGACCTTGTTTGTATGAATTGATAGCAGCTAAGGTCATATTACCCATGATACCATCAGCTTTTGTTCCTACGATAGTCTGAATCTTTTGTACGGCTCTGCTTACTCCACTATTATAAGCAAAGTCAACCAAGAGATTAGCCACCGACTGGTTGTTGATTTGGTCAGCCTTGCAAGCATCCCAATAATATTTCTTGAATATGTGATGCCATTGTTCATCGGTTATCTTCTTCAAGTCCGATGCAGTCTTACTAGCACCATAAACTTTACGGAACGTCTCTAGAGTCACGCCTTTCATCGTTGCGCCTCCCCTATCACTCTTTTTGTTAGAATATCCACCCTCGAATGAGAGGATGAATGGTTGTAAAATACTTGAGTCTGCCATAGTCTATTTGTCGTTTATGTTTTGATGTTCGCCACGTTCCCCTATCGTCTTGGTAATGCCAGCCGTGACGAACAAACTAGCTACACTACCAACAAATGCACTTAACCCCATCAAATCGGTCTTGATCGTCCCATAAGTCACCACTTCCCACACTAAGATAAAGCAGACAACCAGGAGCATCAAGAGACCTATCAGAGTAACGGACACTAAGAAGAATGCCTTGCTTGAATGTCCGCTATTAACTTGTATGAGTAATTTCAGATACTTAACCATATTTTAATCCTCCCTGTCACGATATATCTCATTTTCTTCCTTTTCAACCAACGTTTCTAAGGATTCTCGCTTTCTTGGTGGGGTTCTAAGTTGGCATCCATCCTTGATGCATCTGTTCCATTGTGCCTCATGCAAGGCAAGCTTCAAATCGTTCTTCTCATCCCTAAGATTGCGTATGGTAATACGATACTGATTGATTTCCTCATACAATTCATCTATTTTACTGTTAAGATTAACAACCGACTCGTTGGAACGTTCATAGAGAGCCTTCCACTCATCGGCATATGATGAAATAGTCTTATTCTCTTCCTGTGATGCGAGTGCCGCCTCCTTTCGTTTTCTACTATTATAATATAGCAGCGTAGAGATTACACCTGACGCACAAAGAAGATTAATTCCTGTCTGTATCAATTGAATAGTTTCCGCTGTCATTTTCTCGTGTTTTTGTTGCAAAGATAGTAATTTATATATAATAATGTGTAAACAGCCTAACCGGATAACCGCACAATTAATTTTTGTGCAAATAATCAAATATTTCTTTAAACAAAGTTATAACACATTAAATCATTTGCTCAACCAAGAATTTTTCCTTAACTTTGCAAAAAAGGTGAGTCACACCATAAAACTGAATATACATGAGAATTATAGAACAGGAAACAATAGATTACATCAAAGCTCATATTAATGAGCGTCCAAGGTACAAGTTGGCGCAAAGAATGGGTGTCAGCGTTAAATTCTTGTATAAAATAATGCACGAATGCGATTGTAAGTTCGAGCAAAAAAGACTTGTTCCACAACCCGACAAGAAACGTGATGAACAAATCACAAAACTATATCCTGACCATTCGGTCAGAGAGATTGCAGTAATTGTAGGCTGCCATCCGTCTACGGTAGGCAAGGCTGCTAAAAGGCTAAAGCTTACTCATTCAGAAGAAACTATCGAAAGACTTAAAAAGAATAGTTTGGCTAACTTAAAAAAAGCATATGATAAAGCAACTATTGGCAAAAGGGTGAAAAGTTGGCAAAGAACTATGCAGATGGAGAAATTCCGAGTTATATCCTGTATTCCGCAGCAGACGAAATTCAAATTTTCAGAAATGCCGATAAAATCATATCATGCCAAGTACCATCTTATAAATAAGTATGGGTATTTTGCTTTTGAAGGTGAACCATACATCTTAGGTTATGACCGGAATACTCGCAGAATGGATGAAGAATTCTACAAGAACAAATACGGATTTTCTTTTGAGGAGGACGAAGAATGCCAAGAAGATTAACACAAGAACAGATGGACTATATCAAAGCCCACATCAATGACTACCCACGAAAGGAAGTAGCCAAGGCTGCTGGTGTAACCTTACATACATTATACAAGTATATCACTATTTTAGGTGGAACGAAAATAGACAATAAATTGAATAATGAGACTATCCGCAAAATCTCCGACATGTACCAAACGATGACAGCGAGAGAAATCTCAGAAGTAACGAATATTCCTCAGTCTACAATATTAGGACAAGTCAGTAAGCTTGGCTTGAAACACGATATAGAAACGATAAATAGGATTCGTAAAGAACGAAACAAGTCTCTAAGAGACTATTGGAATAAAGAAAGATATGCAAGCAAAGGAAGAAAACTTCACATGCAATACAAAATGGATGAACTTAGAGTAATGTCGGGTAAGCCTCAAGAAACTAGGTTAAGAATAAGAAAGCTCTCCCCAAAGGCTTTGAATGCAAAGATGTATTTGCGAAAGTCTTATAACTATTTCTACTCTAAGGGTGAGCCGTTTATTCTCTGCTATGACTCCGAGACAAAAAGACACCCTAAAGAGGAATACTATACTGAAAAATTTGGTTTCAAGTTTGTGCGTGCTTAATTTCCGTTTGCATTTTTCGTTTTCTGCAAACGGAATTTGCAAACAAGCCTTTGATTTCCATGCATCCGGAAGTATGACATTACCTCCTATCACCTTAACTACTTGATTATTAGTGATTAAAAGAAAGTTTGATAGAGTTATTTTATCTTATCCTTATTATTCGTAACTTTGCAGCCGTAACGTTACATAGAGTTAGTTTAATAAAGGTTTAACACAAAAAGATTATTCTTATGGAGACATCAAAAACTTATGTTTTTAATCCAGAGGGTTCAGGTAACAATGGAGGAATGATGAGCTTGATAGCTCCTTTGCTCCAACAGAGAGGCGTTGACCCAAACGTTCTTCTTGCGATGAAGGGTAATAACGGATTCGGCAATGGCGATGGTTCTTGGTTCATTTGGCTGCTCTTTATCCTTTGCTTCTGTGGTTGGGGCGGTAATGGTTTCGGCTTTGGTGGTCGTGGCAATGGCGCAGGTCTTGCCAATGAAATCAACAATGACTATGGTCGTTCCTTGCTTATGGATGCTATCGGTGGCAATCGTAATGCACTCAGTAATCTCGCTACTCAGCTCAATTGTACTGAAGGACAGATTCAACAAGCAATCTCTGCCTTGACAACCCAAGTCCAGAACGTGGGCAACCAAGTAGGTATGAGCGGAATGCAAACCATCAACGCTCTTCAGCAAGGTAACATGCAGATTGCATCACAACTCGCTGACTGCTGCTGCCGTGTAAATAACAATATTACGGCTATGGACGGAAACGTCAAGTTGGCTATGTGTCAGCAGACTGGCACTTTGCAGAATGCCATCAACAATGTAGCCGTAGGTCAAGAACGAGGCTTTTCTAATGTTGCTTTCGAAACCAAGGGTCAGACATGCGACATTTTGAATGCTATTAAAGATAGTACTCAGACCGTAGTTAATGGCCAACGCCAAGCAGAACTCAGAGATATGCAGGACAAGATAGACCATCTTCGTGAAGAGAATGGAACTTATAAGTCTTCTGCCATGACTTCGCAGATTGTAGGTCAAGCTATGGCACCTGTCAACGCTATGTTAGCTGGCTTGCAAAAAGAGGTAGATGGTATCAAGTGTAAGCTTCCATCAACTGTCACAACCAGCTACAGTCCATTTACTGCTGTTCCAAATTGTGTTGCTTGGCAAACAGGCTTATATGGTCTGAATGGTGTCAACAATGCAAGCTTTTGGGGTTAATTAGGAAAGGAGGCTGCTATGTTATGGATGAGACCTTTTGCATGGGTTAATCGTAACGGCTCGGCAGCTATCGCATCTACAGGCGTGGTGGTGAACACCGAAAATGTCGTTTTCTCGTTCAGAAACCACGCCTTCGTGAATGCTAACTATAGGGGAACTATCTTTGTGAACCTACATCAAGCTATTCCGACTGGTACGACAAATACGCTGCCAATCCTTTTCGAGACCAATGGCGTAACCCAAGCTGTAACTAAGTTCAACGGCAATCCTTTGACGGTAGCCGACATTGCAGGAACTGGAGTTTATCAGTTTTGGTTCGAGCGAGATACTAACACCCTTCAGCTAATGACGGGTATTGTTTAACAATTAACATTACAAAGCTATGTTTCAAGGACTTCGACCTAACAGCATATTCTATGTGCTTGACAAGGGTGAAAACCCAAGTCTTAAAATCGGACAGGTTGTATCGGTCAGTAACCCACAACCTAAGTTCCCGACATATACTCCTGGGCAATTCAACCCACAACCAATGGAGACTACCGTTGATGTTGTCGTAAAATTGCCTAATGAACAAATGGAGTTCAAACAACTCCCATCCAATATGCAAATCGCAAATTCGGAAAACCTCGTGGTTTCTGAAAGCCGTGAAGCTATGGATGCGGAAGTTGAGGCTATGTATCGGCATTCTAAGGAGATTGTGGAAAGCGAGCCATACCACAAAAAGGTTATGGAAGAGTGCGCAAAGATGCGTGCCGTCTTGAATCCACAAATAGCCAAAGACAGACAACAGGAAGAAGACATCAATAACCTCAAAAGCGAGGTTAGCGGAATGAAGGGAACTTTGACCGATATTAAGTCTATGTTGTCAGTGGCTTTGGAAAAAGTTAATACAAAAAAGTAAATCATTATGGGATACATGATAGAAATTACCGAAAACAAGGTAAATGAAATGTCAGAACTTGTAGAGAAGATGCTTAAGTATGGTGGTAAACTCATGCACTGCATTGATGAAATGGGGGATGACAAGTATGGACGAATGGGTCACAGAAACCCAATGCCGGATTACCGAGACAATTGGGATGACGATGATGACCGCTATGGTGAAAGACATGGTGGTCGCAGAGGTGGCGGTTATCGCTATTAGTATTACACTTTGAGGTGGGGAGAAATCTCCACCTCCTTTAAAAGCTTTTATTATGGGAAGATACAAAATACCACTTGACGCATACGATATGAAGCCGGAAGGGATGATTGCATACCTTCGCTACAATGGCTGGCACTTCAATAAAAAGATGTGCGATTGGGCTATTACCTTAATGCGCAAGACAAACGCAACAACTGGTAAGCTCGAAAAAGTTGAACCGACAGAAAAAGATACAGTCGAGGAACTTCTTAAAGTCAACAACGTAAAGTTGGAGAATGCCGACAATTACGATTTCGTTTATGTCGCAAACATGGCTAGAGCCGATTTCTTTAAGTCTTCTTTAAAAGACGAAGCTGCTTTGGCTCAATTCATTAAGGATATGGTGGATGACCCAGACCAAGCGGACGGATTTATTTTCAATAGATTTTATGCCGATTGCAACCATAATGGTATCGGCATTCCATGGGATGATGTATTATGATTAAACAAGAAATTTACTTGGAGAAATACGATTGGAATGTGATTGTATGTCATGTAGCTAATCAAGAAGATGTTGACGAAGCTATGGACTTACTAAGTTCCATTGATTGTAAGGGGCAACCATTATTGAATGCATACGACCACATTTCAACCGATTCTTCAAACAAAGGATTGACATACACAAATGTTTCAAAGAAAACAAGTGTTGTGCTCATTTGCAAATCTACTTCTGAAGGTGAGTATATAAATAGTCTCACACATGAAATGTTTCATGTAGTAGCACATATATGCAACCATCTGGGAATAGATATGCAAGGCGAAGAACCATGCTATCTTATGGGATGGCTCTGTCAGTCGATATTATAGAAGATTTCCTTATAAGTTTAACTTGGTGGGCAGACCTTGGATTTTTCCATCTGCCCTCCTATAAAATTACAAGAATATGAGTTGTTCGAAAATCAAAAATTACCTTTATGAACGTTTTAATGAGGATTTTAACGTTCTATCTGAGAATGAAAATCGAGTTATCATTACATTTGATGATAATGACTTGTCGGTACTCGTAAACAAGATGGAGAATAAATTATTCATTCTCGTTCCGCTAACTAATATGCATTCGTTTGAACATCATCCGGATTGGATCTTGGTAGATGGCGAACGCATCAATAGCAACCTATTTTGGAAGGAATGCGGCAACCAAGTGATAGAATATCAAGGTGATGCCCCTATAGCTATCAAGCAAGACACCATAGAGAGAATTGTTAATGATTTCATTAAAAACAGATAACGTTTTAAAATTTGCATTAATTTATTTGCAAAGCCATCTTTTTTGTCGTATCTTTGCATTGTAATAAAAATGGTGAGACACACCGAAACAACTGTGTTTTACAAACTTAATTTTCGTAGATAAAGATATTAATATATCAATATAGAAAAAAGCAAAATTATGACAGAAAAAGGATATTTAATCAAGAAAAAAGTATTATTCATTGATTTAGACGACACGATTATTACAACTATATCAGGAAACACCTTTCCTACAGATGTAACAGATTTCAAAATCCGTAAAGAGGTTTTGGATAAGATTGTAGATGCATTCCCTACTCTTTACTATGTGGAAATAGTCTCAAACCAAGGAGGCATCCCTCAATTTGTTGACGAACAGGATTTCATCGGAAAGATAAAGGCTATTGAAAGCTTTATGCAAAAATATCTTCGCAATCATACCGGACGAAATATCTTCGTCAACTCTATGTATTGCCCATCGCATGCAGAGATAGGAATGAGAAAGCCAAATACAGGAATGCTTGAGTCGTATTCTTCTTGGAAGAAAAGTGAGCTGATAATGATAGGTGATGCTAGCGGAAAAGAAGGTGACTTCTCGGACTCCGACAAACAATGTGCGGAGAATTTCGGTATTGAGTACATAGATATAGAAGACTTTTTGAAAATGTAAAAACAAAAAAAAGGGAAGTCAGAGTGACTGTTGCAAAAATTGCAACAGTCACTCACGCAAACTGAAACAAAAAAGAGAGGCAATCACTTACCTCTCTTACTCAACTTGTAAGGAACACTTACATGTTCAACTATTAGGATAGAAGTAGAAGCAAAATTCCCCTATACTATTGGCGTAGTATAGGGGAAATATCACATTCCTACTCGGAAAAGTGAAGCTTGATAAAATATTGCAAAGATAGACAATAATTCCGAAACCACCAAATTTTTCATCATTAATTTGATAGATACAGATACAATCCTTCCCCGAACCACATTATCAATATCATAGTTGATGATGTCACCCAAGCCATGAAGAACTTATCTATCGTTTTATACTTATAGGAAAGGTACAGGTAAGCAATAAACGCACTATTAATAATTACCAGTATCGCTACTATAATCAAAGTACAAAACATATAATCCATACTCATATATGCTCGCTTATCCGTGCTGCGATAGGGCTTATACGTTATGATTTTCTCTTGCTTTTTATATAGTGTAGTATATCCCACTTCTTAAAATATCGGGTATGTCCTCGCTTTTTGCAAACGCCATTTGGAATGTCACCTCTAGCAACCATACGATTGAGTGTAGCATCAGAAACGTGAAGCTTCTCCTTGACTTCCTCGGTAGATAGCATCGGGTTTAGCATATCGGGGATGATGTCGCACAATCTATCTAGGTCATCATCGCTCATTCCGCAAGCGGTGATGACCTCACCATTTCGCTGCTGCTCGTCAGCCTTAAAGCAAGCATCACTCAGCGACTTAAAAGCCGTTCCGAGCATCTTATAATTCAATATCTTTCCCATTATGCACAGATTTTACGTCCTAACTTTGACCTGCTGATAAACAAATCAGTAAAAGAGTACAGATAGAATATTGCCGTTACTACCATGACTGTAAAACAAGAATCTACCATATCTTTGGTGGTATACCAGCTCCATTCCACAATGTGAGCCGCATTGATGCTTGCAAAGTAGAAGAAGGGAATGCGGTATCTCCAACACAAGAAGAAAAATCGGCTTGCTAATATCAAAACCATTGGCAGGACGTACACCATAAAATATATGTAGAGATAGCAAGTTGCATTCTCCGCATAAGGGATGAACATTTCACGAGGATGCTGAGAGAATTCATAAATGCCGTATGCGTGAAAGCACATAAGTGTAATAGGAACGTACTTGCAAAACCATCTGAAAAATTTCAGAATCCTTCTGCTATACCGATTACCGTGTCGCATCAGTAAGTCCATAACCTCACTGACATCTTTGTCTTTCAACCACTTTAACAGGTTGTCTTCGTCTTCTTTATTCATAAGCGTTGATTTTAATTAAATGATGGTGCAAAGATACACTCTTTTGCACAAAACCAGCGAAAATGAGAATATTTTTGTGTTAAACTTTATAAAAAGTAACAATCTGAAAGTAGATGGTTGCAAAAATAGCGTTAGAACGGCTTCCTTACCAAATTCTAACGCTATTAGTGTTTATCCTATCAAAACCTCAAGGCTCTCCATATCAGCGAACTTCAAGCCGCAATCCTTAGCAGCCTTGAAAATCTCTTTCTCTTCAACTTCCTCGATGGCTACCTCTACCTCGGCATTGGCAAGGTCTGAGAAGTACTTCTCGGTCTTCTGCTTCTGATTAAAGAAGTACTGGTTGACCTCCGCAAACTTGGCTGAATCGTCCTTGTTATATTCGTAGCCATCATCGGCGTGCTTCTGCTCTAGCTGCTGGCACTCCTGAAGCTTGCGCTGCATCTCCTCGAACTTATCGTCCTTCATGCTCTCCTGTGCTTCCTCCACATCCTTGTCGTAGGTATCGGCTACGTGGCGCAGAGCCTTCATATTCTTCCAAACTCGCATAGCGGCATCATCACTCATTGATGATGTCTTCAATGCCTTCAATGTTCTGTAGGCTGCAACAGCCTCGATTGTCTTAATCTTTTTCATAATTGTTTCTTTATTTTTATGTTATACAATATTCTTCGCCAGATTGCCATAGCAGAATACCTTTCCTATTAACAGTGCAAAGTTAAGAAAATAATTCCGAATAGCAATGCAGGAGGAGCAAAATTTACGAATTTAAAAATCAGCTTCCCCCACGTTGGGTAATCACTTAGATTTCATTAGTATTTGCAATACTTACAAGAGTAGGATTTTTCTCTAGTTCTTTAATGAAATCATTAACAGCAGTACTAACAGAAGCAACATTACCATTCTCAATACTATTATAGTTAATATTAAGATTATTACTTCCGTAATAACTGAAACTAGCTAGTTGATTACCAGTACTATCATTCACACTACCACTATCTACACCTTCGATAGTGTCATTGTTACGAACTCGAACATTAGCATTGATACTAAGTTCATTTACAGTAGCTTCTACATTAGAAGTCATACTTACAATTTTAGTTACTTTAATTTCCATTGTGTTTAAATTTTAATTATAATATTAATATTATGATTTATATATTGGTAAAGTATGCATTCCACTAACTTCTCCAACAAATTTAAAATCAAATGCTTCATAATAAGTATCATGGTCTCTTCTATCAGAACCTAAAGTTAAAGCTATATTCCAATTATTAATTTTATATTGAGGATAGTCTTCTATCTTATTTACAATAGGTATCTGTGTTGTAGTAAAACCACCATATTCATTTTCTGCATCTTCTTTTGTAGCATAAGCAGTTAATATTACATTTTCTGTACTTACTTTTAAATAACGTTTTGGAGCATAAACATTTATATCAGTTGCTACAGGTATTGACAGATTATCTAATTCAGTTTGACCAAATGAACTTATATTAGCTCGTAAATTTACTAACGAAGTAGTACCAAAATCTAACGTAAAACTAAATTCTATATATTTATCTGCTGATACAATATATCCATTATTACCATCTATATAATAATGTCCTCCATAATACGTATTAACAGTAAAATTAGTAACTTTTACTTCTACTGTAGTATAATATGTAGGTTTTCCTTTAGTACTTATAGTAACTTTATTAAATAGATAGCCAGAAATATCTATAGTTTGTCCAGTAACATCATTATTTATAGGACAAGGTGTTACAGATGTATAAAAATAATTATCATCAACTCCACCAACAGGACATAATAGTCCTGCTATATAAATTTCATCATTAACTTCACTTTTAAAACCTAAACTATTACTACCATTGTTACTATTAATGGATTGATTTTTAAAATTAACAATAAACTCACTATCAGGTATTTCATCATTATAACTAACAGAAGCATTATTTATAGGAACAGTACCTGAAAGATATTTCATACGTTTTTTGGTTTTATTATATATACATACAGCAGGATACCATTCTTTATTAAAAGCAGATAATAAAGCTAGTATATCTTCAAAAGATATAGTATTCTTTGAATTTATAGGTTCATATCCAAAATAAAATCTTAAATAATAAGTTTGGTCTAAATATATAGTATCTCGTATACCAGTAGAAAAACGTATAGGGTCTTGATAACTATAATCTTCGGTATTATAACCAATAAAATCACTAAGTCTATAGGGAGATTGACTAGTTCCAAAAGGCATATTATAATTCCATGCACCTTTAATACTTAATTCTTCAAATGAACTTACTGTATTAATAGTGTATACTTGGTCACTTAAACTATTATTACCTAACCACCAACCTCTACTTGAAGAACTCCAACTTTGTTTATCTGAATTTAAAGTATCTGTAACAAAAGGTTTATTATAAAGATTGACAGGTTTATATTTAGAATATGGATTTAAATTCACACTCTTACAAAGAGTAGCAAGGTCATTGCTACTCTCTCCAAGAGCTTGTTTAACATCATCAATGCTAACAGGAGCACTAATAATTCCGGTTTCACTATTGTAAGACATAATCTTTATTTTTTTAATATTCAACTTCAGTTCCTTATTCTGTTACAACTTCTTTAGTAACAACTCGCTCTACTGTTACATTGAACACTTTCGCAAGCCATAATATAAATCGTTTCATACGCTTAATCTTTAGAACTTAAAACACTAGGCAAGGCAGCTCTATAAGAGCCACCCTGCGTTAATACTCACGATACTTACTCTGCTGCTTCGCTTGCCATATTAGCAGCGATAGCGGAATTAACCTCCTTAATCAATGCAGATACCTCACTGAGCTTGCTCTGCGGAACACCGCTGATGTTGTAGGTCAGCTCGCTGCCGTTGGAGCTTGCGTTCGCATTGCCGAGATAATTACCATTTGGATCACCATAGATACTCATATTGATGCTCTCGATGTTACCACCCGTCTTGTCAACATTGTAGGTGATTTCTACTCGATAGCCGCCCTTGGTGTAAGTGGCTGTTGTCTGTTCACTTTTCTTGTTAATCTTTAAATTCTCCATTTTCTAATCTAATTTAATGAATTAATATTCTTGTTATCTAATCTCTTCTTGTTGCAGTCTTCCTTATCTCCACTCAATCGCTGAACCTCTGATTCGAGGAAGACCACCCGAGCCTTCAACCTGCTGACCTCATCGCCCACCTGCTCGATAGCACCGAATGCCGTTGCAATCAGCTTCGGAGACCAGTAGTTAATCTTGTAGTAGCCCTTCTCGTCAGTCTCCACGATGTCCTTTAAGTGAGGGTTGCACAAGACGTGTTGAGCAATCCAACCGATAGACCTTGTGTTGTCCTTCTTCCAAGCGAAGCCATAAGTGCCACCCATTGCCTTGATGATACCCAAGTAGTCCAGCTTCCGCAAATCCTGCTTCAAGCGGATGTCAGAAGATTGATAAGCTGTAACTCCACCTTTAGCAAGACAATTACCACCGATAGTAGTATTACCATCGATAGTAGTATTACCACCGATATTAGTAATACCAGTAACATTAATGTTAGTAAAATGAGCATTACCGCTTTGATATATATACCAATAAATAGAACCATTTTGACTACATATATCTTGAACTTTCACCATATTACTATTATTAGCATTACCTAAATATAAATCACCACCACTACCTCCAATTCTAGCTCCACTATCAGGAGTTATAGTTGTAATACCTGGAAATTTCAGTGTACCATTACTTCTTTTATTAGAATAATAATTAAATACAGTTCCATCGGCTATACCTAAATATATAGCATTAGCAACAGTATCATATTTAAGACCAGCCCAATCACTATACTCCCAGTTGGTTGCTCCAAAACGAATAGCAGCACCAGTATTAAATACTACTTGGTCTTTTATAGCTGATATACGAGCATGAGTATTTACATTATTATTTAATATTATAGCTCCGTTTTCAGAATCACTATTATTTATGTATATTGTTCCATTAACATTACCAGTTCCATCAAAACTTTGACCCCAAATAGTTCTAGGAGTTTGAAGTTTAGTTGCAGAAGCTACATTTATATTATGTATATCAGTACCATTAAGAAGTAATGTGCCAAAATCCAATCTTAAAGTTTGGGCTGTTTTAATAGTCATACCAAAGTAATCAGTAATAGTAGTACTATATGCTCCAGTATTTGGATACCTATGGTCAAATCCATACCAAGGATGTTTATTAGTACCATCACTCCAAACATCATTCCAATTAGATGACCAATTTATATTACCATCAAAAGTTCTACCACTAGTAGCATGATAACCATCTACAGTATCAGCATTGCCTGCACTTGTAGCATAATTAACACTAATGTTCGATACGCTTTTAGTAGTTCCACCAACTGTTATACTAATTCCCTTATCAGAATTAGATAGAGCAGTAAGAAGTCCGTTAGCATGAATACCATCTAATTTATCAGAATTACCTACAGTAACATTAGCAGGGTTTATGTCTCTAAGAGCTGAACCATCTGATTCCCAAGCAACTAAATGTGAAGTAGAAGTTAGTACACCTGTCCAAGTAACATGAACACCATCAACCTTGTCAGCATTGCCTGCACTTGTAGCATAAGCACAACTTCCACTAGAAGTAATATAACCAGTATCATTAGTAAGTTGACTTACTTTTGTAGGTATTTCACTCTTCTTAGCATAATCTGCTAAACTTTGATGAGAAGTAAGATAAGTTCCTAAATCTACAGCAGTTCCACCAGTAGCTGCAATAGTTTTAGTAACACCGTTAATCTTAACACTATGTGTATGACTAGTTGCCGACTTACCACTAAGAAGTGAATCTACACTACTTTTGGTATAATAGTTAGCAAGACTTTGGTGAGAAGTTAAAAATGTAGCACCTTTAGTAAATGTAATACCCTTTCCGCTTTTAGATACAGACGTGATAGCATTACCACTTCCACTTACAGATATTGCATTAACGTAACCATCAAGTGACTGATGACTAGTTAAGAACGTACTACCTTTAACTACGCTGATAGTAGTACCATTCTTGGTGACAGACGTAACCGCATTACCGCTACCGCTGACAGAAATAGCAGTAGCACTACCACCTTCCAAGCTGGAGATACGAGAATCAAGAGCCTTGATGGAGTAGGCAGAGGCAATCTCAGACAGCGATTCTGATGTAAGCTTCAAGGCATTTGAATAACTCTTCACACTGCCGTTCAAGCCGCCACCACTGGATGATGATGTCCCAACACCATAGGCAGAAACACCACCACTAGTATAGAGGTTTGCCACCTCGTTAGTCGTAGTGTTCGTAATCTTCAACGCCTTATTGGTTGCATCATACTCCATCTTTATGTTGCCGATGGAGATGTACTTTCCGTCAGGCACGATGATACTTCCGTTAATATCGGCAGTACCGTTAAACGAGTTACCCCAAAGCTTGTGAGTATTCGTGAGCTGGAGAGCCTTTTTCGCTGAACCGCTTGTAAAGTAGCCCTGCAAGGTGGTGATACTCGTCTTGTTGGTGGATATGCCCGAAGCGTTCACCCCTTCTGCCTTTTTCGCTCTTGTTACCTCGTCAGATATAGACTTATTGATTCCATCAACGATACCACTTAAAGTGTCTGTCTGCGCAATATTGGCGAGGAAGCTCACCACCTCGTTCCACTTATTGATAATTCCGTCCGCAGTCTCCTCGTCAGTAGTCATAAGGGCGTACCAGTCATAGGCACTATTCCAATGACTTACCTTAGTGGATGAAATGCCGTCCAATACAGACTTATTGCTATGAGTATGCTTTGCTGATACCGCACCATCCCAAGCCGTCTGCTTTGTTGTTGTTGGGATGGAGTAACCAGAAGCAAGACTAATAGCAAACGTACCGCTTGTTGTGATGGTCTTAGTTGCGCACGTCAAACCAGTAGGAAGGGTAAGAGCTACAGATGTAACAGTACCCTTATTGGTAGTATAGCCCTTTGCATCAATCTCCGCTTTGGTATAATAGCTTGCGAGAGACTGATGAGCAGTCAGATACCCTTTATCATTGGTAAGCTGGCTTACCTTCGTGATGCGGTCAGTGATTTCTGTCCACTTATGGGTATGCGCACTAGGTGTGAATGTTGATGGCTTACCCGTGATGTTATTCCAAGAGAGATTAAGACCGCCAAGTTCTGTGGCTATGTTGTCAATTCGGCTGCTGAGAGCCTTGATAGCATAGGCATTCGGAATACTAGTCAAGTCTGCATCCGTATAGCTTCCTTCTAAGATTCTCGCATAGCTGATTACGCTTGCAATCAAGCCGCCACCACCCGTGGTAGATGCTCCTGCTCCGTATGCCGTGATACCACCTGTGGTATAGAAGTTAGCCGCTTCCTTTCCGGCAGCGTCCTTGGATAGTCGAAGGGCATTGTTGGCACTATCATACGATAGATAGATTCCACCAATTTTCAAGCTGCCTTCGGTTGTCACGTTACCCGATACGTCAAGATGAGTGAAAGGCTTCTGTGGGTCGATAGATAATACGTTTGCCAGCTTTGTTGTGTCGGTCGTTCCGCTCTTCCATACAGGTGCGAAGAGAGCAAGCTGTACACCAACATTATTCTTGTTGATAATGAAAGATGTAGGGTCTGCGTGCAAAATACCGTCTGCGTCCCACCAAAGGTTGCCGTTTGCGAAATAGCCAGTTCCGTCAAAGCGTAGGAGGGACTTGGCAGCAATTTTCTTCTCTTCCTCTGTTGTCGTGGAGGCTTGCTTGTCGATAGCCTTTCCACCTAACCAAAGGGCGATGCCATTCTCCTTCGTGTCCGCTCCATTGATACCTGCGGTAACATTTCCCTTATCGTTACGTAAGGCTATCAATGTAGAGAGGATAAGACCACCCTTGACTACTGTGTCTCCATCAACAAGAGCAGCCTTGATGTATTCAAGACCTGCCATATTGGTGATGAGCTTAGTATTGAGACCATCAAACAGATTAGACGTGATATAGTTGTTCGCCACACCCAGCTTGTCGTAGAAAGCCTTATAAGCATTCGTGAAGTTGGTATACTTCTGAGCCGCAGCCGCCTTGATGGTAGCCTTTCCGTTGGAATCAGAAGCGTTGTATCTGCTTACGATGTCAGAAAGATAGGTAATGAGTTCATTTTTTGCGCTATCGAGTGTAGCCTTAGCTGAAACCAAATCCGTTTTATAGGTCGTTTCATTACCATCCTTATCCAACAAGAACTTAGAGCCAACAACATTATTATACGACTCAACGGCTGCATTATAATCATCCTCCAGTCGCTTGCTATCCTGTGCGATAGCCGCAATCTCCGAGCTATCCAAGTAGCCATCAGAGGTAAAATCATCGAAAGCCTTCTTGTTGTTAGATACGGTCGTTCCGAGGGTATTCAAGTTGCTCTGTGTCGTCTTAATCTCTTCTTGCGCCTTCTCAGCAGCTTTCTTGGCTTCCTCTGCCTTCGTGTCATCGGTATACTTGCTAGCCAATTTCCAATCGGCAATATCGAACTTTTCTCCTTCTGCCTTGGCGGTGGAACACTTCAAGATTTCGTTCTTATAGGTGCTACCATCGTTCGGATATGTAGCATTCACCCACATATCGTTAACATCGTATGGGGGAACTGGCTGTGAACCGAAAATGCGTCTCTTGTCTGCGATATACTTATCCAAGGTTTTGCCATCATAGGTGGACTTTATATCCAATTCTCCCTTGATGGTAACTTTCTTCGTCTCGCTATCAAACTTGACATAGGATTCACCCTCGTAGTTATTGGCACTAGTAGGTCGGTCTCCGAAGTACATATCTCCGTAGACGTGGAAGAAAGCCTTGCCTGTAGAATGGTTCACACCATAGTCAACATATTCCTTGTTATTGAAAGTATAACCATTCACTCCGTGATAGAGCGTAACACTTGGCGAATAGGTATCAACGGCAGAGAACACCAAGCAACTCTGCCTAGCGTTGTCTATTCTGCTACCAACTTGGTTCAACACATCGTCTACCATTGGAATATCACTGCTTGTATCCTTGTCTATGTCCGACAAGTCCACATAGTGATAGTTCTTTCCCTCTATCTCAACGGTTTCTGTAGACACACCGATGACTAGTCGCCAATAGTAGTGATTGCCGACATTGTGAAATTTCCCTTGTGTGAGGTTGAAACTCTTGCTTCTCGCTTGGTCTCCAACCTTCCATTTATTCTCCACCTTTGAGCCATCTTGCTCACCAAGGAAGTAGCATCTGTAAGCATTCTGACTAACACCATCATAGGTAACATTCACCTCTTCAACCTTCAATATTCGGTTACTGCCTACTGTGGTAATGAACAATTCACCACCCAAGGTGTCCGTATGCAATATCTCCAAGGTCTCGAAGATAGCCTTCATCCTAACATTAAGGTAGTCGGTCGTCAGATGACTTCTGAAAAGCTCGTCTAAAGACCAATCGCCCCCACTTAAAGCCGAATAGTCCCCAACTTGAAGCCCTCGCAAGAACTTAATCAAGAAGTTTGCCGCATCCGTCTTATCCTTATGAAGATAGGAGTTTTCAACCCTCTTGGCTGAAAATACATTGAAGTCTGTAGGTTGAACAGTTGTGTCATAGCTCTTAATGATATAGATACTATTTCCACTACCTCCCTTATTGAGATAGCTTTGCCCATTGAAAACAAGTTCCTCAATCTGTGAGGACATCGCATTGAGCCTAGAGTAAGCTGGTTTCTCACCTACAGTATACTTTACGCTATCAAAGGGAACGTCAAGATGTAACTCATAGCCGATAATTCTAGATGCTCTAAAGCTCATATCATATCCCTTGTTGAATAGGTTCACCCTATCGCCCTCAAAATGGAATTGTCCCTTGCCGTCATTGTATGAGTAATCAGACGCAGCCGTGCAAGTATAGGTCGTAGGGTCTATCATTGACTTCTTCAAGTTCTTGATGGCATCGGTCAAGAGCTCGTTGGCGGAAGATGTCACCAAGGTATTGCCCAACTTCGTTGAGTCCCAATTGTAGAGTACAAAGGTATCTCCGTCTTTCGGATTCAGAACCGTGTCTGGCAAGAATCGTCCGTAGTCCTCGTTTGCAACAATCTCAAAGACCTGTGCCGCTGGATTTATCTGTTCCTTGCCATCCTTCAATATAGGGCTACCATTAGCATCTCTCAAAATCTCGGACTCACCATCGGGATTGAACTGACACTCGAAATCCATTCCATTCAACGAACCACTTTGGAAGATAATATGCAAGGTCTTTCCACTGAGGATGTAGGAACTTCTGAAAGCCATGTCCCCTGTCTTGTTTCCGTCTGCGTCTACGATGGTCAGTCCCTTTACTCGATAGAAAGTCCTCTTGATATAGTCGCCCTCCTCGGGTGTGCTCTCGTCCTCAACATCCTTCTCATAATAGGTAACATTAGAAGTCTTGATTAAGTTCCTTGGATAAATGTCATCATTGGTGGTAACGCCCTCTACATACTCGTCTTCGGTAAGTCCCTTGACTTGCAAGCAACCATTCTTCAACTCAAAGCCGTTATCTTCCAAGAGTTTCTTGTTCTCAGCGGAGCACTCTTCTAAAGTAGGGAGCATAAGCCTCTTCTCCACCACTCCGTTCTTTGTAACGTCAGCGGAAGAGTTCTGCTTATATCCACTAGGTAAGTTCCTAGCCGCTCCAAAGGCATATACCCTGTTGGCATAGCTTGCTTGGCTCTGCGAGCTTGACATTGAAACAATGTTTTCGCCATCCTTGAAGTCTACAACCTCATTGGTATTCTCGCAAGTACCAAAATGCACGAGGTTTCCCTCTACCCACCATTCGCACTCAAAGGTCTGTGCGATATTAGCGATAGCATCAAGAATGCTAGAATTGGAATAGGTGATTACCTTGGACTTAGTACTGTCAACGCTAGCATCCACCACGAATGTGTAATCGCTACCTTTTCCCGTGTAATTCGGGTCATAGAGATACGACTTGCTAGCCTTAGCCAAGAAATCCAAGTTATCCTTGATGATGTTTGCATGTGTAATGATATTCGAGGTAAGCGTGAATGTGCCCTCTGGAGAACCAGAGTTAGGCATATATTTCAGTCTCTTGTTCTTCCATTTCCTATAGTAAGCATCAAACTCCAACTCATAGGAATATCCAAGAGTGCCATCGTCCTTTGGCTTTACGTTATCAACCAACTCAAACCTTCCATAGTCAGTAACGATGAAATCTCCCATCTTGAAGTATATTGCACTGCCAAGCTTAAAGGATAGCTTGCAATAGTGGGACTGCATCAACTCGAAGTGCACCAACGCATCCTCCGTTACGGGAACGGAGCACCTTACGTGTACGTCTCCCTTTGTGTCGTAATACTTAACCTCTATATCCTTGTATGTCCTCATTGTAAATCCTCAAATTCCTTCATGTTAAACTTCTCCATATCATCGCTTGTGAGCGCACCCCTGTTCTTCGGGTCATACTCAACGAACTTAATGCTCTTCTTCCCGATAGCTCCTCCCTTTCCTCGGGAATAGCTAGTGGACTTCCTAGAGCAGAAGAGCCTGTAAATGTCAGACTTGGAAGACGGAACTTGTATAGTTACGAATCCATTATCCATCAGCGCATCGAAAGCCGCCAACCTCTTGTTATAGTCATTGTGGTCTCTGCCTACAATCGTAAACTCCAAGGTTACGTTCCGCTCCGCCTTCTTCGGTCGTATCAGTATGACCCTCGTTCCGTCCTCTGTGCGCACGGAGTTGGTGATGTAGTCCTTGTTGTCAGCATCCGCTTCCAAGGCATCAAGAAAACCGCTACCCATCTTGATACGATATGTAGCCCATGCGTCTTGTCCGTTTATGATAAGTTCATTCGTGTTCATGCCAACAAAGTTAAAAACAAAATGAGGAATAATATTATATTATTATCACAATGCTTTCACTTAAAATTTAAGTGCAAAAAGGGCGCAAATCCTAAAAGGAAATGCGCCCAAAAACAATAAGCATTTAAAATTATGAAGTTGTGTTTTCGTTTCCCTTTACCTTTGCAGCTAACGCTACTTTATCTTCTGCATCCTTGCGTATCTTTTCAATTTCTTCAGCAGGAGCGTCAGTTAGAGCCAGCATTTGTACAGCAGTCTCTAAAGAAAGTACGCCTTGATTATATAGTTCCGCTATTACTTTCCACTTATCCTTTTTGTCATCCTCGAAAGGTTCGGCAAAATCGAATTCGACCTCCAATTTATCCAACTTGCTTCTCATCTCAGGATATAGTTCCTTCATTACGGCTATAATCACATGCGATAATCTACCAACAAGTTCTTCATAGATTTCCATTCGGTTAGCTCGCTTGATGTAACCCAATACCAACGCTCGTTTTATGCCGACACTAGTAAGCGTACTCATAGCTTTCATCAGTTCCGGTGACATATCCGGTGTAAACGTATCAAACAATATAGACTGAGCCAAGTCTTCTTTCTCTGCCTTGCGGATTTCGGAATTCTGAGGTGGGTTGATATATTCAAACCTAGAGTTCTTGCTTGTAAGTTGTATGAGTTTACCTGGCTCGTTCCGCTTAGGGATTGATTGTATCACGTCAGCAGTTGCAGCGGCAATAGGGTCAGCAAAGTAGTTGTTAGTATCTCCTATCTTGGAATCAAGCATTTCTTCACGTTCCATTCTCGGTTCTGCTCCTTCCCATGCCTTTGGCTGACGAAAATAAATGCCATTAATTTTTCCTGTCGGATTAGGATACTTATACACTTTCCACCCAAAGCCACCACGTTCACAATGATAGTTAAAAACGGATGTCAATATATCCCAACATTCGATAGTCTTTGATTCTCGCTTTAAGGAATAGCCTACAGCAAAAGCAAGCATGTTTCCGTACTGGTCAAACAACTCTCTCATCTTATGTCCCTTTGAGCGAGCAGCAACATACACATCAACATGCATTTTTCCGTTTTTTTGCGAGAAATTAAAAACAAAACCGCTTTCGGTTTCTGCTCCGGCAAGTCGTTTACATTGACGTAGCTTGGTATTGAAGTATATATCCTTCAAGTATTTTTTATATAGTTCAAAGGCTTCATCGTCACCTTCAGTCTTCTTCCACATAACCGGATTGCCTAACAAGAAGAACAATTCTACCTCATTGATGTATCTTTGTCTTGTTCTTGCCAACTTCTCCGTCCTGTATGGCTTTTCTCCCTTTACCCATTTATCTTCACGGCTCATCACCTTATGGGTTTGTGGATTATATTCCGAAATGGCATTATCCACATCGAAATCATGTTGTTCCATCATATTTACGACAGAATCAACATCATTATCTTCCAAACGTTCGAAGATGCTTCTCTCCACACCCAATGCATTGAGCGTGAGGTTTCGAAAATATGTCTTTATCTGAATAATTGAATCTACAAACATCCTTATAACTTTTTGAAGCAAAGATAATAATAAACAGGGTTTCTACCTACCATATAGGGCAAACGCCTTTCACTTAGTTTTTAAGTGAATAAAAAAGACTATTTACTAAAGAATTTATCTTTATTTAGTAAACAATCTTTTTTATTTACACTTGACTTTTATCTATTCTTATAGATTACTTACACTAACAATCTAATAATTAGATACTTGTATTTTTATTACAAAAGTAATTATATTTGTCATTTAGTACACTCCTAAGTCTGATTTAGATGCTTTTCTTGGCTTCATCACTTTACCGAGCAATACGGCAAGAATATAATACCTAGCAGCATCTATCAAATGGTTATCATGGTCTTCGGGAACATTGATGTAATTACCATCCTTATCCTTTGACCACACATATTTACGGAACTCGCTCTGTAAATGGACTGATTGCTTAGTTGTGAAGATTTCGAATGTCTGCATCTTGTCAATACCAGCCAATATAGAGCCAGCACCCTTTTGTGCTCCATATATAACTATTCCACCAAGAGCTACCTCATCTATAAGCCTAGGGTCAGCACTATCCGCATACACAAACAAGCCATCATCCGCATAAGGGCGCAAGAATTTTATAATATCACTGGACAACATTTCCGTTCTATAGCAAAGTTCCTCTATGTATAGGCGTTTGTCTACGATGCCACACTTCACAATAGCAGTATAGTCTTTCGAATATCCCCAGTCTACTCCGATGGCTACTTTCCTTGCGTTGCTAGGGAACTTGTCAACGATGCCTACATGCTTGAATATTGCACCCTCAGATACGTCAGACCATCTACCTATCATTATATGAGCATATTTCTCCGGTTCATTCTCCTTCATCTCTAATACCTCGTTAAGGAACTCAGGTGAAAGATGCTTTATATTATCAAGATAGGTCGTATGTATATGAAGTACTCTAGGGTCTGTACTGATCTGGACGGGAACGCCATCAAAATACACCTCTTTATGTGTCTTTTCGATGAAACGCTTATATACCCAATGATTTGAATCACAAGGGTTCATAATGATTATTACTCGGTTGTGCAAGCCTTTCTGACGGATTGAAAGCATGATACGCTCAAAATCCTCCTCACTCGTCCATTCCTCAGCCTCATCAACGACAAACGTAGTCACACCATGAATAGACTTTAACTTCGCAGTCTGATTACCGCTAGCCGTATGAATACCACGGAACATGATTTCAGCTCCCGTCATTTTGTTGACTATATCCGTCTTCGTGTTCTTGAAATAATCCTGTGTGCCATCTATCTCTATTTTCTCTTTAACCTCTGGAATTACGGAAATAGCGGCACTCACCATTGTATAACGTGTATAAAGAATCTTATGTGCTATCTTTCTTTCTGCATTGTATTCAAAAGTAAGTCTTTCGATAAACTGAGAAGCAGAGAAACTTTTTCCTGACGCACGGCTTCCTGTTATAAGGTAAATGAAATGCGTCTTGTCGTTATACAACGGATAATAAACGGAATGTGTTTTTGCCATTATTCACCCTCCTCTTGTTCTTCTGCTTCTTGCTCAATCTCTCTTTCTATCCACTTATTGACGGATATACCTTTCTTAGGGTCAAAAGGAATGCCCTTTTCCTCTTCATCCTTCTTACCTCTCTGTATCTCTCTCCAAGTCATATCGTAATGGAATAGCCAAGTTGAAAGAGCTTGTACGTTAGGTGGGGTCTCCTGCTCGGTTTCTCTAGTTTCCACTACTATATCATCTGTCATAACTCCATCTACAACCATATGTCTCTTGGTGGTTGTCTTGCCCTTTACCTTGACACCTCCAAGGGCGCATTTAAGGAATCTACCACGCACGATTGCATTGATAAACTCTCTGCCACGCACGAGGGATTGAGTTATCCTTTCGCCTCTTTCCGCATTTTCGTCTTCATTCCAATTCTCGTATTTTCCGTTTTTCATTCGGTTGAAGACCTGTGGATTTAGGTCAACCCCAAACTTCAAACCAAGGGCGTAGGCAATTTCAGAATCCTTCTGACCTTGCTTTGCAAGCTGTTCTATCTCATCGTAGAAAGCATCGCCATTGTAATCAAATTTCGGTTTTGCCATTTTCTTGAATTTATTATTGTTTCGCTATATATTGGGCAGATGGGATTTATACCTTGCCTCTAATTTTGTTATACATATAGAAAGGAACGGCTAGTAAGAACATTGGTATTGCCAATATCATAGTTATAGACAAGTTCGCAATCTTCATTAATCTTTTTCCGTTTGCCTTCATAATCTTTCGATATTTATGAGTTAACCAATTGCCCTACCTTGTTTATCAAAGGGATAAAAAGACACGACACCCATATACCAAACGCTTTCTTTCTCCTTTTTCCAAGAAACAGAGAAACAAACATAAAGGGAATAATCATAAGCATTGTTATTGCCGCTATTATGTACCCTAGTAATATTCTTATAATCTTTTTCATTGCTTATTCGTTTATATTCGTTTTGCTACTTTCATAAGCATTTCTCCCTTTATTACCTTATCGGTTTCGATAAAGCCAAAGGTGCTCATAAAGCGTTCCTTGTTCTCGATGTTATCAAAGGATAGCATGACGTAAGACTCGGCTTCTAATGCCTTTTCCGCTGCCTTGGTGTTTACTTCTTTCTTCACCTGCTGCATACGTTCCTTATTCGCTTGGTATTGAGCCTCTTGCTGCTGATTGGCTATAATTTGATTTTGTTCTATCTGTCGTCTCTGCTCTTCTTGCACTTCCTTTGGTGCTTGTACTTTTCTGTTTTCGCTTTCTTGGGCAAATGGGTCTAGTAAGGAATTAAGTTCTTTACCTAACTCATCTTCGCCTTCAGTCTTTACCATTGCATCATAGCCGAACAGGGATAAGTCTTCTTCCGTTAATCCGGCATCCATATAGTTTATGTCCGGAAGTAACTCACGGACTTTCATGTCATCCCATTCTCCATGAGCATTCTCGGAATTAAGCATGAAATTCAGTTCAACTTCGGTCTTGTAATCCATATTTACAGCCTCAGCCAAAAGAGTATAATCCTTTTCGGGATAGCCCATAATCTCATCCACGATGGTTACTTTTTGGTTGCCGCCTACGATGGTCATTGTTTGCTTATTGACGGTTATACCACCAACAACGCCATATTTTCTTATGGAACGTTTCAATGTAGCTTTCTGCTGCGGTGAAATCTTCCTTGGATTATATGGTGCTATTTGCACTTCGGAGCGTTTGAACTCTTCTTGCTTGCCTGTGAAATAATCTCTTGGTTTCGTCATCTTATCAACTCATTGTTTCTTGCAAAGGTATGAATAATAATTGTTTAAGAGAAATGTTTACTTGCGTGTCTTTTCACTTTGTCTTTTAAGTGAAATAACATATCGCAGCAATATATTAATTGGCTTGCATTTTGGTTAATTTTGCACTAAAAAAGATATGGGAGACGTTGGTAATAATGGGGCATATGCTAGGCTGAGAGCACAAGCTACCTCTATGCGGAGAAAAGCCGAGTCGGTTGGTAACAAGCTACAAGCTATAGCTGAAGGTATAGCTAAGAAGTATGGAGCTAGGGTCACTCCTATCAATTACAAGAGTGTTGACTCCATTGTACGCAAGGCTAAGGGCGAGGCTAATGGTATCAAAGACATTAAGGACTCGTACAGAACAACCATCATCGCAGATAAAGGGTCAATACCGAAAATAATAAAAGACCTTAAAGGCAAATACAAGGGCTTTGAGTTCGTTAGACTCAAGGAACAGAAACTGGATACTGGCTATTCTGGAAACATCATCAATATCCGGAACAAGAAAACCGGACTTATCGGTGAGATACAAGTTAACACCGCCAAGATGATTTACGCCAAAGAGAATTACTCGATAGCCTACAAACTGTTGGGTGGGAAGACCATGCGAGAAATCTATAAAGAGACCAAGAAACCATCCGGTTGGGGACATGCATTATATGAGCAAAGTAGAACCGCCAAGAGTAACGGAGGTAAGAAGCAAAGGTCGGTATCTATGCAACAAGCTTACTATGCAACATTTCAATAATTAATATATTTAAATTTCAAGTAATAAACATTAATTTGTTTGCAAGTTTAATATATTTTTTATATCTTTGCATTGTAATAAGGAGATAAAGACTATGAACAATAAAGATAAGAACAAAATCAGCCACCTCCTTAAAAACGGAGAGTCGGTTTATGTTTACTATTGGGAGGATGACATCGTTGTCCGTTATCAATATGTAAATAAAGAACTTATGTGTTACCCTAAAGGTAAAGGACGTAAGCCAAAGGAGTTTAAGTTTAATGAAAACACCTATGCACAAGATGCTCTTGAGTTAGGTGAGCTAATAACGAAAGAAGAATATGAAAGATTCTGAAATGATAGAATTGTGCCTTGGTATCGCTTGCAAGGCGCACAAAGGACAGATTGATAAGGTTGGATTGCCTGTTATATTGCACCCTATCCATGTAGGAGAAATGGGTAATAGTACCGAAGAGATTTGTGTCGGATTTCTCCATGATACGATTGAAGATACGGATATGACCTACGACAAGCTGTTATCACTAGGTGTTAGAAAAGACATTGCCGATAGTGTATGTGTCCTAACCCACAAGAAAGGTGTTCCGTATTTTGACTACATACAATCAATCATTGATTCAAAAGATATGGTTGCAATACAAGTCAAAATCAACGACCTGGATCACAACCTATCGAGAGCTAAAAAGTACGGATTTCAAAAGCAATATGAAAAATGTACTACGGCATTGTCAATGATGGGAAGGTTCTTCCCACATGAAGAGGGACAATACTACCCATCGTTCGAATATATTCCTTAAGATGTACGCTTACGTGTTAAATTCCATCCGTATTTCTTTGCGTATTCTTTCATAACTTGATATTGCGCACCAACATTACCTCTATCATTAGCTTCCGTGACACGTTTCTGTATTTCGTTTGCTTCACGATTATAACTAGACACATCACTTGCACTAGGGACTTTTCCTCCTTTCGTAAAACTAGAACGCTTTCTGTTTAAAGCTAGCACTTTCTCGTTTATTCGATTTCGTATTCCGCTCTTTGAAAGATACTCTGTCTGTTTTTGCTGAAGGGTTCGTCTCCATTGCGAATTTTTCTTACCAAAAACATCCCATGCATCCGATTCTGAAAGTCCCCACCCTTTACTTGGTCTCTTCAAAGAATACGTATAATTCTTTGTAACTGCTCGAATCTCGGAAGCGTTATGTGCTATAGTTGTAAAAATGTCAGCTCCAGACAAAATTGTGCCAACTCTTCCAGCTATAGTATCTCCAATACCTCTATTAGGATGGTTGTGAGTAATGATGGCATCTTTGTAGTTATAGCCAAAAGGTAATTGCGTACTATGTGCCTTTCCTGTTTGGGAATGCGCTATTTCTTTTCCGTCCTTATTAAAGGCATAAATACGTTCCGTCTTTAGCTTTCTAATCTTAGCTTCAGTGTCAGACAAAGCCGCATCCAACCCACGGCTATGTCCGGCATTGATTTGCCTATCCGCTCTTTCGCCTCGTTGAGGTCTGCCTCTATATCCTCTATCTGCCATATATAAATCTCCTTTTTTATTTGCAAAGATACAAAATTTGCAAGGGAGTACCTACATATCAAAGGTTTACAACTTCACTTATCTATATTGTGCAATCATTCTTTATCTTTGTTGTATTTAACCTCAAAACCAATCATCGTTTGTTTCACAAAAACAGCCTTGCAAGCCAATAGCTTACCACTTTTGGATAATTCTTTATCCTTGTACCTAATATCATACTTGCCCATATGATAATCGTAGCAAGCATCAATACAGCTCTCTACAAGCTCCTTCTCTGCTTCGAAATATGGCATTTCCTTCTTGCTCACTTTCGCAAGCCACCCACCACCTTGTATTAGGTCGAATATTCTTGAATACCCATCACGCAAGCCATTGCAATATGCGGCATAAAACTGCACTTTCTGAAGAGGAACTTTTGTACCTTGTTCCAACAACTTGACAGCCAACGCCCTAGCCTCATCATCTTGGCTCTGCTCTAGAATCTTCATTGCATGGTTTACAACTTTTCTTTCCTGTTCCGTCATGTTATTTAGAATTTAAGTTTTTCAGAAAGCTCAATCTGCCTTCTACTTGTGTAAATGTGTCATCCAACTCATCATCACTCATAGAGGAATAGAAAGTATAACTGTATGGACGCATAGTAAATCCATCAATCAAGAAGACAGAGAACCACATAATGCGCTTTACACTACATTGTTTCAGATTAACTTCTAATGCTCCTTGCTCTACTTTTACGACAATATTATTGGTTGATTTAATGCTTAACGCCTTACCTAAAACATCATTATATACTTCATTCATTACTCTTCTCTTTAAATCCTACATATCTCTTCATTTCACTATAAGCTCTCTTCATAGCCTCAGCCGGAGAAAGATTATACTTTTTCTCAATATCGCTTGTTATATCCGCAAGATGCTTTCCAAACAACTCTTCAATATAAGAGTCATCTTTCATCCGCTGAATACCCCTTGCATATATCTTAGCCTTATCCATGCCCCATTCCAATCCCATTTCGTGAATAAAGTCATCCAATTGCATAAGGCTTTTCTTTCCGAAGTTTCGGAATTTTATCATATCGAGCTTGGAATATTGTACCAAGTCTCCAATAGTATCTATGTCGGCTGCCTTTGTCACATTAAGGATACGAACTGGTAAATTACAATTAACTAATCTGATGGAGAACAATGAAGTGGGAACATCTTCAGGTTGTTCTTCTTCTTTTTTACCTTCTTGCATAATAAACTGCATTTTTACATTCTTAATTTCCTCTTTCAAGGAATTGTTCTCCAGCTTCAAGTCTACAAGTTCTTCAATCGCATAGTTGAACTTCCGGATAGCCTTAATAACAATCTGGCGCACCCTTTCTCTTGAAAGTTCAAAATTATCGGCTATATCACTAATTCGGTCTCCATTGAAAAATGCTTGCATAATCTTTTTCTCTCGTAATCCGTATTGTGCCGTTAACTCCAATAACATACAAAGTGAACTACCTATTTTGTCATAGCTGAAAGAAGAAACGTTCAACGCATCATGCATTAACATTTGTATCTTAGTATTTACCTTGCGCTCACTTGCCAACAACTCTTTCTGCTCTCTATCAAGTAAATCCTCTGAGATAGATAACATCTTGTATTTCTCGGAATACTTCTTAACATCATCTACATTCACCCAAAAGCGTTTACTGCTTTTATCATTGTAGCCACCAAGCAAGCCCTTGTTAACCCAGTTCGTAATCGTCTGAGGGTCAACACCTAAATAAGCAGCGGCATCATTTCTTGTCATTCTCTCCATACGAAACCCTTTCTTTTATTTTTTGTTCTTAAAATATTCACCATAGGCATTAATCAAATCTTTTTCAGTAATACCTCTTCTCAAACAATCATTAGCGAAATCTACTCGTACATTATCATTCCTTTGAACTTTATTGTATCGTTCTGAATACTCTTCAATTAAGTCCGCAACAACCATATACGCTTTAATTTGGGAGGTTTTAAGCATGTCAACACTAACAAAAGTTTTGCATATATTGATACCTCGCCTTTTGTCAATCTTTTGCAGATAAAGCCCCATACTTGTAGCAACAACCTTACTTGTATCATTCTTATAAATAAGTACCGTATAGCCTACTTCTCTTTCGATGTGAGCAAGCACCCTATTAATTGGCATGTTCTCTATTCCCAATGCTCGCTCGGCATATCTCCGCAAGAAATGAGGCGTATAACTGAACTGCTCTGCACTATTCTCTTCGTCCAACAAGGAAGTAGCACATACGTAATCGTTCGTTTCCTTGCAATAGATAAACATGTCAAAATAGAATTGTCTTATGTTCCCTCTATCTACAAACACGCATACTTTGTACTCGGTAGCGTCTTTCGTCTTGAAATCATAACACTGAGTTGTGTATCGTCCCATTCCCTTACGAAGCTCACGGATGAGTTTCTTTGCTTTTTCGATAGCAAACTTTTCTAGCATAGGCTTATCCTTCTTGAATATATCAAAGAGTTCACGCCCCGTCATTGAACCTATAATCATTCTCTACCCTCCTCTTTTTCGTTCAATTCGCTAGTAAAAGAACTTTTTAATCCATCGTATTGCTTTACCACCTGTTCCAAAGCCTTATTCTTCTCACGCAACTCATCACGCTCTAAGAGTAACTTTCTGTACTTCTCTAACTCATATCTAACTTCTTTCGAGTGAAGCCTCTGTAGCTGATTGTTGAGTTCATTAAGTCTGTAGCCTTGTTCACGTGTTTTCTTACGAAGATGACATAATTCTTCTTGCATTTTTGAATAATTCTTCAATACCCTAAGAGTTATTCGCTCTTCGGGTATATCCTTATTCACATCATTCTTTCTTGCCTTACTCATAACTAAAACTCCTTGTCCTTTAAAAATAAAACGCTTCCAACCAAACAACAAATACCTTTCCAGCCAAGCCTCTTCGCTTGTATTGTAGCCAAAGTATTTATAGGTTTATGTTTGAGAAGTCCATCTTCATCGCACAATAATATGTTATTATCATCAAGATGAACCAACTCGACATAACCACCAACTAAAGCCTGAGCCTCCTCTAGAGTAATCTTTACTCCATTCTTTGGCTGCACCTCTTTGACGATGCAGCCTACCTCGTATAACTTCATGCTCTATAAATTTAAATAAGACATCATATCTTGAACGGCATCCATATCTTTTTCGATACGGTCATCATACATGCTTTTAATACTCTTAGAAACCTCTAATATTGTAAAGCAGTAGTGTTTACCTTTAAAGTAAAAAGGTAACTCATTACAATTCGACTTGTTTGCCGTGAAATTATAAGGACTCCCATGATGAAAGTCAAACTCAAAAGAGCTGTTGTTATCCTTGCATCGCTCTACGACCTTACTTCTCCATTCTGCAATATGTGCTTGCATCTTTTTCTTATTGTTAGAAGCTTCTAACCATAAGGTAGATTGCGCAGCTTTCGAATGATAATAGTTTCCACTATCTAATATCTCCAGCTTAATGCAAAAAACTTGATTTACCGCAATCGGTTTTAATGCTTTTAATGCTTCATCCAAAGCGATAGCCAAAGCTCCACTCTTACAATTATTTGCCCTAAATTGGCTTATAACTTTATATGCAGTCTTCTTATCCATAATCTTAAAGTTTTAAATTTCAACACCAAAATTCTCTGCAAATATCTAAAGCATTGTCAGCTCCAAAATAACTTTCTTTGCCTCGTCTTCACTCATATCATAGCATACTGCAAAACGCTGACGTAACGTAGCACAATCCATATCGTGACGCTCATTTAAGAAAGCTATCATATTTCTTACTAATTCTTTGATATTCATTATCTTAGACAGTTTTTGCGGTGTGTCTCACCTTTTTTATTATTTATACTTTTCAATTGTATTAAAGACATTATCTAAAGCCTCATCGCAATATGCCGTACTAGTTACACATGCGCCTCTAGAAATCGCCTTGTAACAATCTCTAAGACCAAGCAAACCACCAATAAGCTTAGATGCATCATAGCAAGTAAACTTATTCAAGTCCAATGCATCAATAGCATTAATACCATTTTCTGTAATAACACCTTTAATATCATTGATGAACTTCTTCTGCTTTTCGGTAATCATCTTCATAACAATTGTGCTAGTTTTTAACGTGCTCGCTCTGCACTATCTTGCAAGAAACTTGTCTTGCGGCAAATCTTCAAGTACCTCTTAAAGACATTGCAAAGATACGAAATAATTTTCTAACATGCAAATGTTTTATGGTTTTTCTTTATTTATTTAACCTTTCTTTACTTATGATGTTTCTATATTGCATACATTAACAATAAAGGCAGACTTTCACAAGCCTGCCAATACATATAAAGAAGATAATACATTATTATATATAAATTAAAAAGAACATTATCTGTTGTCATACCTGTAGAGTATTACCCTACTTTGTGGAAATACCTTATATATACGTTCTAAGTCTTCGGGTGCATTATCCCTTAGCCATGCAAAACAATCCAAGTCCAAAGACAAACCGCCTGACGCATTCCCAACCTCTGCATTCTCCGAGCGCAATGCTCTGGAGTACATTATCGGCTTAGGCAGATGCCGATGTTTCATATATTGCAAGATTTGCTTTTGAGTAAAATCAGCAAGAGGATAACAATTTCCACCATGAATGTAATTTTCATCCTCATACGACTTCAACATAAGGCTTCGGTTCATCGAGTCTGCTTTCTTCATACCAAAGAATACGTATTCTATTCCGAAACGCTTTTTTAAGGCTTTTACTACCATAGAAAGATTAAGAACCTTTACTTTTGGATTCGGAACGCAATAAACTCCATAATGAAGATTGTATGTTGTATTCCAATGTGGTATCTGCTCGAACTCTATCTTCGGGTATCTAGCCTTCAGCCAGTTTATCCATCGTTGTATATGCTCTAAGTCTTTTACGAGATACATAAATACACATACTATGCGCTCAAACTTATCATATAATAAGTCCAATGTAACAATGGAGTCCTTGCCAAGAGACATCATAACGATACAATCCTTACTCTGTTCACTAGCCATATCAATTACCATATTGGCAACATCTATGGGATTCTTCCTCACTACAAGAGGCTTTACTCGCTTGCGTCCCATATTACAACAAACCTAAAATCTGACTTCCGGAAATACGCATAGAGTTAGCGGCTTCCATGTGCAACATATCACAGAAAATCTGCTTTTGTTCAAAACTTTCGAAATCAATGAATATGAAGTTATCAATATCTTCCTTTCTTTTCTTTCCGACATCAGTACAATGCTGTTTCTGATCCTTGACCTCTTCCTTTGTCATCTTTGGCTTAGCTGCGTGCTCGGCCACTATCTCTTCAGATGTTTTTTCGATGTTGGGTAATTCGGTCATTGGCGTTGGGGTCGTAACTGAAATTATAGGTTCATTCAAGAAATCCTCGCTAAAGTCATCCATGCCCGAATCCTTCAATGATGCTTCCAAATCATCTTGCAACATCTTGATTTGTTCAGTATCCTGTTCCGTGAAGCCAGCAGCCTTGAAGTCTATTTCATCTATGCTAAAGTTCTTGGCAACCAAGTTGTAATCTATCGGGTCTTGCGACTTCGCCATAAACAACAATTGCTCTTTCTCGGTCTTTTCGTCAAAATCAACGGCTTCTACCTTGATGTCATAATCAGTTTCGGGAGTACCATCATAACCTTGGATAAGGTCAACGCTCATCACTCGTTTATGCCCATCTATGAGATTTCCAGTTGTCTCATTCCATTGAATACCTCCAATGAGACCAACTTTCTTAATATTGGCTTTTTGCTGTTTGATGTCCGCATCGGTATGTACCTTCGGGTTGCAAGGGTTCAAGTTTATTTGAGACCTCTTGATTATCTTTGTTTCACTTCCTTTTTTCATTTCAGTTCCTCCTTGTTTTTATCAGCTTTCAACAGAACTATCCTTGCCATTGGGAATACCTTGTATATTTTCTCTAAATCTGCCGGATAAAACTCTTTGAGAAATTTCTGATACTCAATATCCTCAACATCAACTCCTGAACTTTGTTTATTCGTTCCATTTGCTTCTGGGTTCTTTAAACGATGGTCAAGAATATAATCCATTATTTCCTTGTTTTTATATGTAGATAAAGGATAGAATTTCTTCGTCTTCCAATTGATAGCTTCCTTTCCATCCGTATAACTTCTAAGCATAAGCCGTCTGTTCAAAGAATCGGATTGTTTAAATCCATAACAAGCCCACTCTACACCAAGTCTCTTCCTGAGTTTTTCGGTTATATCAGCTAAAGTCCATTGTCTTTGCTTAGGGTCTTGTTTTATTCCCATATATCCGGTTTTTATATCATAAAATAAAGCATAATGAGGAACTTGAACAAACTCAATGTTCGGGTACTTGGTTTTAGCGTAATTATAGTAACGCATAATATGTTCCAAGTCTTTTACTATATACATGAATACTACCACAACTCTCTTGAACTTCTTGTAGCATAAGTCAAGCAATACGATAGAATCCTTTCCACTCAGAGAATGGAAAAGTAATATACTATCTGTCTCCTTGGAAACATCATCAATGATTTCTCTTGCTCTTTTTAGTTCTTGCATACATTATTCTCCTTAAAAACAAGGGGTGAATGAAAGTTAATTCATTCTACCCCTCTTGACTTTTAACCTCTTCTAAGTCTGCGGTTTACACGTTCTGTGACATTATTTGCTGCTGTACGAGCTGCCAATGTACGCATAGCACCACCATAAGTAGTTCCTTGTGCGCCAGTGTTTCGGTACTCAACATTTCTGCCACGTTCACGTCTTTCACCAGCCCTAAGACCAGTTGTACGATTTGTTACCGCTCTCCATTGAGAATAACGATAACCTCTTGATGCCTCTGACATAGTTGTAACGTTTTAAGTCCACGAATCATAAACTACTCCCCTTGGGGAATTATCTAGGCTCGGTGGACTTACGCCCACCTACTTTAGAGTCGTTTCTGTTACCTTGTCAATAACAAAGAAGAAAAACAAAGGACGCTCTTTTTCCTTTTTAAGCTCCAATGCTTCGTACATTTCATCCAAATCATGGCTATCATACTTTTCGTGAAGAAAATCAATATCTTCTTTCATAACGATACAAGTATCATTTACCAAAACATCACAATCAAGATACCACGAGTTGTTATAATCATGGAAGTGGATTGTCTTTACTACTCGCAATGGGTCAACAATACCCTCCTCTTGCGCTTTAATTACATCCTCTTCTTTACCATGCTTTTTAAGGAACTCCAAAACATCCTTGTCAAACAAACGACCAATATAATGGTCTGTATAGGCTCTGTACTCAACCTTCTTCTTGCCTTCAAGAATCTCCTTGGCATTCTTTCTTGTCATAATCAAGTTAAGAACCTCAATAGGTTTGGCTGGCTTGAAATCGGGATACTTCTCTTTAAATGCACTTACCTGCGCATCAAAATCTTCTTTGTTATTACTCATAATTAATTATTTCAAGGAACGCAATGCAAAGATAGCATAATTCTTCCATCCAAGCAAATGCGTTCGGGTTATTAAACTCACTTTTAATAAATGGTGAAAATTACTTGTTCTCTAAAGGTTTGGTTGCCTTATTAATTTGCATCCGTTCCTTTTTGCTAAACATATCATTGTAATTCTGAGAATCATCAATGACAAACTTTTCTTCTTTCTTCATATTCATATCTCCTATATGTTTTAGATAATCATTCTTAATCTTTCTCCAGCAATGCTCGCATCTTGAAGACTTCGTGAACTCTGTCGGCTCGCAAGGGTCAACATCTTTCAAAGAATCAAACTCATGTGGCAGTACCTTAAACACGTTCTCAAAATGTTCTTTATTGTATCTCAAAGCTTCGTCACGATAACGAAACCAAGTACAACATTCTTGAATGCTTGTGTTCTTGCTGAAAATCAAATATGCTTTATTCATAATCCGATACAGTTGTTTCGGTGTGTCTCACCTTTTTATATTACGATGCAAAGATAAGAATAACACCTTAATTTTGCAAGTTTTTTAATGCTTTTGTTTCTGTATTTAAACATATTTCATATATCGAAAGAACTTTTAATTCTTCATCACCTCAAAATGGGCATCCATAGCCTCAACAATATTACATAACGTATCAATATCGGCATTAAAACGCCCCATCTCAATATTACGAATGTTGTTGGGCTTATAACCGGACTTTTCTGCCAGCTCCTCCAATGTTATACCACTAAGTTCTCTAACCTCTTTAATCTTCTGCCCCATTATATAGCGATAGAGATTTCGATTACGATGTTTCTTGTCATCATCGGGGTTTCTTCTTTGCTCTAAATAAGCAATTTCAAAGTTCCTTACCTTCAGACAATTAACCATGTTACCAAATATCTTATGCTTAGGGGGAAGAGGAAAACCATCGGCATCTTCTTTTACAAGTTCTATTTCGCCACCTTCAGTAGCTTGTATGTACTGAGCGAAGCGCACCGCATCATCGTAGTACATTTCCGTAAATCTTTGTATCATATTTTAAGAATTTTCTGCAAAGGTACACAAAATAACTCACATTTGGTCAAACTTGAAACATACAAATAGGTTTTATTTGGTATTTTTAAGACTTCGCTGTACTTTTGCACAATAGGAATAAAAATAATTTAAATCATATAATTATGTGGGTATATAGCGAAAAACAAAAGACGTGGGTCAACCTTGAACAAGTTCAGCGAATAGCTAGCGATGGGCAAGGTGGGTATCTGTTAATCAGTCAAGATGGCAAGAAAACATCCATCGACCAAACTTGGTATGACAAGGCTATGCGTTGGGTTGACCCTGACTGGTGGGAGAAACACCCTAATGGCGGTAAGGACTCCTTGAACTTCGAAGATGCTCTGAAGGCTATTATGAAAGCTACAGGTGCAAAAATGGACAAAAAGGATAAGGATAACGACAAGAAAAAAGAGGGGGAAGATTAATATTTCCCCTCTCTCTAAAGAATCAAGCATCGTTCTTCGTCTTTTTTATCAATTCCGTTACATATTCAACAACCTTTTCGTTTGCCTTATTGATATTCGTAAAGTCCTTTTGAATATAAATATCAGTAACATCTAACTGCGAAACGTGATTGAGTGCTTCGTGAATGGTATACTTATCAATACCTAGTTTATTTCTTGCTATAGATGCCCAAGTATGACGGGCTGAGTAGAAATCGAAACGAGGAATGCCCAGTTCGTCAGCTATGAAATGCAATCCCTTATTTATATGCTTATTGAAATTGGCTGCATTGCTATATTTCTGATAGAAATCAAAGACCCTTGTTGTTCCCTTATATTTTCGGAACAAAGGTTTGATGATGTCAGGTACGACAATTTCTATGTGGGCATTATCGTTTCTCCTATCTCTAGTTTTAGCTCTATCGTAGGCGAGTACGCCCTTATTATAGCTGACACATTCATATATGTCAACAGAGTTCATTCCCATCAGAAAGAACGAGAGTACATAACAATCCCTTGCCATACCTACACGTCTAGTCCCCTTGAAATTAAATACTCTTACAAGGTTCTCTTCACTGATTACTCTATCTTTTGTCTGCGGAATATCCCTCGGAACGGAGAATTTATCAAAAGGATTACTTTGGATAATATCATTTCCATTCGTATTATATTCTTTGATAGCTTCATTGAAGATATGCCGCATATTGCCCAAGTATAAGGATTGCGCCCTAGGATGACCATCTAGGAATTTCTTATATCCGTTTAGGAATCTGTAGTCTATGAGAGAAAACGGCAGCTTACGGCAACCATTATAGCGTGCAAGGGAATTGAGCATAATCAGATAATTCTTCTTTCCCTTATTGTCGGATTTCTCAACCCACTCTTCGGTAAAGGAAAAGAAGTCTAAATCCTCTGTCTTGTTGCCTATATCAATCAAATGCTCACATATCCAATCAATATCCACATCTTTACCTAGCAAGTCTACCTCTAAGTCATAGAGTGCATCCTTCATAACATTCATTTTATCTTCTATCGTCTTCAATATCTTACGTGAAGAAATCTTTCCGGCTCTAGACAAGTCTGAGTCGGAAACAACTATATTGGTAGGAAATCTTTTTCTCTGTCCCTTATGAGAAAGAACAATAGACACCTTTCTTGTCTTGTCTTGCTTTGGTTTTCCAAGCTCGTATGTTATTGTAGCCATAATATTTTTTCCTTTAAATTTACAATATTTTGCGGCAATTTTGCGGAAAATGCGGCAATTTTGCGGCAATTTTATATTTTACTTGTAGTACTCAGAGCCTACTTGTGGAATTTTAAAATCTTCTAATAAATCGTTTCTGTTTCATAAGCATAAGTTCATTATACGTTTATAAACGCCTATTTTATAGCCATTTATAAAGAAAAATGGTGAAACAACCTATACGATTATTTCACCATTTCTTGTTTATTTTTATAGTGATTCCGTTGGGGTTCGAACCCAAGACCCACAGCTTAGAAGGCTGTTGCTCTAATCCAACTGAGCTACGGAACCAACACTTTTCAAAACGCAAACCAGCTAACCAATAACGCAATCAGCCACTTTTCTTATTTGCGGCTGCAAAGGTACATATATTTTTTGAATACACCAAACTTTTTCTCACTTTTTTCTTTTTTTATGCTTAAATATCGCAAAAAATAACTACCTTTGCATCCGTTAGGAGCAAGAAACAGCATTCTGCCCCCGAAAGAGAAGAGATTTTTATAACGCATATTCAAACATAAAACATACGCAAATGAAAAAGTTAATCTTTTCAGTAGCCCTGCTCTCAGCAGCACTCTCTGCCAGCGCAGAAGAACATCCGCTCTGGATGCGCTACCCAGCCATCTCGCCCGATGGCACTACCATCGCCTTCGCTTATAAAGGCGACCTCTACAGTGTTTCTGTCAACGGCGGTGAAGCACGACAGCTCACAACCCATGCAGCCTTCGATTCGCATCCTGTATGGAGCCCTGACAGCAAGAAAATTGCCTTCCAGTCTAACCGCGAAGGAAGTCTCGACATCTTCGTAATCGATGCAAAAGGCGGTGCTCCTACCCGACTCACCACCAACAGCGGCAGCGAAACACCTATCGCCTTTGCAGACAACGACCATGTGCTCTACTCTGCCAGTCTGCAGCCTACAGCCCAGAGCATCATCTTCGGCGACAACACATTCCCACAAGTATATAAGGTAAGCACCAAGGGCGGAAGACCAGAACTCTTCTCTACCCTCACCATGGAGAATATCAGCATCGCCAAGAACGGCGACATTCTCTACCACGACAAAAAGGGATATGAAGACCCTTGGCGCAAACACCAGAAATCACCTATCGCACGCGACATCTGGCTGAAGAGTAACGGAAAGTTTACCAAGCAGACTACCTTTGCCGGCGAAGACCGCTCGCCAGTATGGACATCAGACGAGAAATCATTCTTCTATCTGAGCGAGCAGGACGGCACATTCAATATCTACCGCCGCAGCCTCAACAGTTCAAGCGACAAGCAGATTACCCACCACAAAGGTAATCCGGTAAGATTCCTCACTGCATCCAGCGCCGACCTGCTCTGCTACGGATATGATGGCGAAATCTACACCGTGAAAGAAGGTGGAGAGCCTCAGAAGGTGAACATCTCCATTACAACAGATAATGACGCTCCAAGCCTCGTACGTCAGATTAAAAGCTGGGGAGCTACAGAGATTTCCGTTTCGCCAGACGCTAAGGAAGTGGCTTTCGTGATGCATGGCGACGTATACGTAACTTCTGTAGAATATACCACTACCAAGCGCATTACCGACACACCGCAGCAGGAGCGCGACCTGAGCTTCTCGCCAGACGGCAGAGCCCTGGTCTATGCAGCCGAGCGCAATGGCGTATGGCAGATTTACCAGTCTAAGATCAAGAACGAGAAAGAGAAGAACTTCACCTACGCTACCGACATCGAGGAAGAGCAGCTGGTGAAAACAGGCATTACATCGCAGTATCCTCAATACTCTCCTGACGGCAAGGAAGTGGCTTTCTTCGAAGACCGTGCTGCACTCCGCATCGTCAATCTGAAATCGAAGGAAATCCGTACCGTGCTCGATGGCAAATACGTCTACTCTTACAGCGATGGAGACATCGCTTTCGAATGGTCGCCAGACAGCAAATGGCTCCTTTCAACCTATATCGGCAACGGCGGCTGGAACAACCAGGATATTGCGCTGGTAAAGGCTGACGGCAAAGAGGTTCACAACCTGACCAATTCCGGCTACAGCGACAGCAACGGCAAATGGGTGCTCGACGGCAAGGCAATGCTCTTCCAGAGCGACAGAGCCGGCTACCGCAGTCATGGAAGCTGGGGAGCTGAAGACGATGCCTACATCATGTTCTTCGACCTGGACGCCTACAACCGCTTCAACATGAGCAAGGAAGAGATAGAACTGGCTGACGCCAATAAGGACGAAAAGGAGAAGAAGGAAGACGAGAAGAAGGAAGAGGCTAAAAAGAAGGCTGACGAAAAGCAGAAGAAGACCGGAAAGATAGAGGTGGAAAAAGTGAAGCCACTGGAGCTGGACATCGAAAACTGCCGCGACAGAATCGTACGCCTCACCGCAAACTCTTCGCACATGGGCGATGCTGTGCTCTCTAAAGACGGCGACAAGCTCTACTACCAGGCAGCCTTCGAGGATGATTACGACCTCTGGCAGCACGACCTGAAGGACGGCTCTACCAAGCTCGTGATGAAGGGCGTAGGCCAGGGCAACCTGCAGACCGACAAGGATGTGAAGAACCTCTTTATCTGCAACGGAAGCAGCATCAAGAAGGTGGATCTGAGCGGATTCAGCACCAAGGATATCAGCTTTGAGGCTAACTTCAATTATAAGCCAGCCGAGGAGCGCCAGTATCTCTTCGACCACATATGGCGACAGGTGAAAGACAAGTTCTATGACCCTAAGATTCATGGTGTTGACTGGGAAGGTTACCGCAAGACCTACGAGAAGTTCCTGCCTTATATCAACAACAATTTCGACTTCCAGGAGATGTTGAGCGAAATGCTTGGCGAGCTGAACGCTTCGCATACAGGAGCCCGCTACTACGCTTCGAACAGCGCGCTTACCACCGCCAACCTGGGAGTATTCTTCGACCCTCAGTACCAGGGCGACGGCCTGAAGATTCAGGAGATTATCAAGCGTGGTCCTTTCGATGTGAAGAATACGGGCGTAACAGCCGGCAGCATCATCGAGAGCATCGACGGCGAGGAGATTAAAGCCGGAATGGACTACTTCCCATTACTCGACGGAAAGGTTGGCAAGAATGTACGACTCGGCATCAGAAACGCCAAGGGCAAGAAGATGGAGGTTACGGTGAAGGCTATCTCTCAGGGCAAGCTCAACAACCTGCTCTACAAGCGCTGGGTAGACCGCAACCGCGCTTTCGTTGATAGCATTTCGGGCGGACGCATCGCTTATGTTCACGTTAAGGCGATGAATTCGGAGAGTTTCCGCACCATTTACAGCGAACTCCTGAGCGACAAGAACCGCAACAGAGACGCAGTAATCGTAGACGAACGCCATAATGGCGGTGGCTGGTTGCACGATGATCTCTGCACCCTGCTCAACGGCAAGCAGTATCAGGAGTTTGTGCCTCACGGTAAGGTAGTTGGCCGCGATCCGTTCAACAAATGGGTGAAGCCATCTTGCGTCATGATCTGCGAGAACGATTACAGCAATGGCCATGGCTTCCCATGGGTTTACAAGGAACTCGGAATCGGCAAGCTGATCGGTGCTCCTGTAGCAGGAACCATGACAGCCGTATGGTGGGAAACGCTGATGGACAACACGCTGGTATTCGGTATTCCTCAGGTAGGCTGCCGCGACATGCGTGGCGTGTTCGGCGAGAACACCCAGCTGAACCCAGACATCGAGGTTTACAACAGTCCGGAAGATTTCATCAATGGCCATGATACCCAGCTCGAAAGAGCCGTAAAGGAAATGATGAAGAAATAAACAGAACGCCCTGCAAGGGTCCAGAAGCCAAACCGCTTCTGTCCTTTGCAGGGCGATTTGTTTTTGTATTTGACAACATTATTTATTAAACCTTATTAACCCACATTATCGGTAAAAACCCTTTCATCATGACATAAAACCCTCTAAATCTTTACTTTTTTTCTTGAAAAGGGCGAAAAAGCAAGTGAAAAAGCCATAAAATAAAAAAAAATGAGTATCTTTGCACAAAATAAAAACAAGATTATGGGATTATTCGGATTATTCAGCAACAAAAAGAAGGAAACTCTCGATAAGGGTCTTGAAAAAACCAAGGAGAGTGTGTTTGGCAAACTGGCGCGCGCCGTTGCCGGAAAGTCTACCGTCGATGATGATGTGCTCGACGATCTCGAAGAGGTACTCATCACTTCAGACGTAGGTGTAGAAACCACGGTCAAGATTATCCGCCGCATCGAAGAACGTGTGGCCCGAGATAAATATGTTTCAACCAGCGAGCTCAACCGCATTCTGCGCGAGGAAATCGCCATTCTCCTCTCCGAGAATCACAGCGATGACCTGGCAGACTGGGAACTTCCTGCCGACCATAAGCCTTACGTTATCCTCGTAGTAGGCGTAAACGGCGTGGGCAAGACAACCACCATCGGCAAGCTGGCTTACCAGTTTAAGAAGGCTGGCAAGAAGGTTGTTCTGGGAGCTGCCGACACCTTCCGTGCCGCTGCCGTAGAGCAGATTTGCATCTGGGGCGAGCGCGTGGGTGTGCCTGTAGTGAAACAGCAGATGGGAAGCGACCCGGCAAGCGTGGCGTTCGACACCCTGCAGAGCGCCAAGGCAAACGGCGCCGACGTGGTGCTCATCGATACGGCAGGCCGACTGCACAACAAGGTGAACCTGATGAATGAGCTCAAGAAAATAAAGGAAGTGATGAAGAAGGTAATGCCTGAAGCACCAGACGAGGTAATGCTCGTGCTCGACGGAAGTACCGGACAGAATGCATTCGAGCAGGCTAAGCAGTTCTCTGCCGTTACCAACATCTCTTCGCTCGCCATTACCAAGCTCGACGGAACCGCTAAGGGCGGCGTTGTCATCGGCATCAGCGACCAGCTCAAGGTGCCTGTAAAATACATCGGACTGGGCGAAGGTATGGAAGATCTGCAGCTCTTCAACAAGACAGAATTCGTAGACTCGCTCTTTAAAAATTAGAAAATGAAGAAAAATCAGATAGATATTATTACCCTGGGCTGCTCGAAGAATCTCGTAGACAGCGAGTTGCTGATGAAGCAGTTTGAGGCAAACGGCTACCATTGCGTTCACGATTCCAAGCGCCCTCAGGGCGAGATAGCCGTCATCAATACGTGCGGATTCATCGAGGATGCAAAGCAGGAAAGCATCGACACCATCCTGGAGTTTATCCAGGCTAAGGAAGAAGGCCGACTCAGAAAGCTCTACGTAATGGGCTGCCTCTCGCAGCGCTACCAGAAGGAACTGGAAGAAGAAATGTCCGAAGTGGATAAGTTCTACGGCAAATTCAACTACAAGCAGCTTCTGCAGGAACTCGGCAAAGCGGAAGTTTCATCCTGCAACGGCCAGCGTCATCTCACCACTCCGCGCCATTATGCCTACATCAAGATAGCAGAGGGCTGCAACCGCCACTGTGCCTACTGCGCCATTCCTATCATCACCGGCAAGCACGTTTCCCGTCCGAAGGAAGAGATTCTGCAGGAGGTGCGCGAACTGGTGGCAGAAGGCGTGAAGGAGTTTCAGATTATCGCTCAGGAACTCACCTACTACGGCGTAGATATTGACGGCAAGCATCATATTACCGAACTCATCAGCGAGATGGCTGATATTCCGGGCGTGAAATGGATTCGCCTGCATTACGCTTATCCAAACCAGTTCCCTATGGATCTTCTGGACGTGATGCGCGAGAAGCCAAACGTATGCAAATATCTCGACATTGCCCTCCAGCACATCAGCGACCACATGCTCACCAGCATGCATCGCCACGTAACGAAGCAGGAAACCATCAATCTGCTGAAGGCCATCCGCGAACGCGTGCCAGGCATTCACATCCGCACTACGCTGATGGTTGGTTTCCCAGGCGAGACAGATGAGGATTTCCACGAGCTCCTCGACTTCGTACGCGAACAGAGATTTGAGCGCATGGGCGCCTTTGCCTACTCTGAGGAAGAAGGAACCTACAGCGCCACCCACTACGAAGACAACGTGCCTGCCGAGGTAAAACAGCGCCGACTGGACGAACTGATGATTCTGCAGCAAGACATCAGCTCTGAGATTGAGGCTGATAAAGTGGGCAAAATCATGACCGTTATCATCGACCGCAAGGAAGGCGATTACTACATCGGACGAACAGAATTCTGCTCTCCTGAAGTAGACCCTGAGGTTCTGATACGTGCTGATGAGAAGCGTCTGCGCGTTGGTTGTTTCTATCAGGTAGAAATTACTGCAAGCGAGGAATTTGACCTCTATGGTAAGGTGGTGAAATAATCATTCTCTCCCCCATAGCCTGGAGTTTTAGAAATTTTGACTACATATTAAATAAATATGAACAATAAGGAATACATCGCTGAACTGGCTCAGCAAACCGGCTATTCGCAGGAAGACACCCAAAAGTTGGTGCGCAAGGCGATAGACGCTATGATTGCCGAGTTTGAGGATGGAGAAGCTGTCTCTATCCCCAATTTTGGCACCTTCGAAGTGAAGAAGCGCATGGAGCGAGTGGTGGTTAATCCTACTACCAAGAAGCGCCAGCTGGTGCCGCCTAAGTTGGTGTTGGGTTTCCGACCGGTTGCTTCGGTCAAGGAAAAACTAAAGAATGGAGGGGATGAGCAATGAGCAAATTCAGTTTAAATACACTCGGAAAACTGCTTGCTGATAAGAGCGGTCTGAGCCAGGTGGAAGCAGAACTCTTCATCCGGAAGATGTTTGATGTGTGCAACCAGGGACTCGATGCCGACAAGCAGGTGAAGATAAAATGGCTGGGTACCTTTAAGGTACAGGCCACGAAAGACCGTGAAAGCATCAATGTGAACACGGGCGAGCGCTTCACCATTGAAGGCAGAGACAAACTCACCTTCACGCCAGACAACATTCTGAAAGAAATCGTGAACAAGCCATTCGCCCAATTTGAAACGGTGGTGGTAAATGACGGCGTAAATTTCGATGAAATAGATGAGAAGTTTGGAGAAGAACAGACAGAAGATGCTCCTGCACAAGTAATCGATTTTCTGGACGAAGAAAAAACTGCAACTCCAAATCCGGAGGTTGTCGTAATCGGATCTGAAAAGGAAAAGGAAAAAGAAGACGAAGACGAACTGGCAAAGCAAATTGCTATTGAACAAGCTAAACTGGAAAGATTAAAACAAGCCCAACTGGAGCAGGAAAGAATACAGAAAGAAAAGCTTGAAAAAGAAAAGCAAGAGCAAGAAAGACTGGAACAGGAAAGACTGGAGCAGGAAAAACTGGAGCAGGAGAAACTGGAGCAGGAGAAACTGGAGCAGGAAAGACTAGAGCAAGAAAGACTGGAGCAGGAAAGACTGGAGCAAGAGAAGCTTGAATTAGCCCAGCAACAGCAAGCCCTGAAAGCTGTTGTTGAACCCGCAGTACCTGCATCAGATGAATCTGAAGAAGAAGAGGAGGAGGAGGAAGAAGAACCTTCCAATTCTCATCATATTGTTATTCCTCGCTATCTGGTCGTTGCAGTCTGTCTCATCGTAGTAGCTTTGATTGGCGGAATGGGATGGTTTGCCTTCAACTATGGTCAGATGACTGCCCAGCGCGATCATCTAGCCATGCAGTTAAACCAGTATCATCAGACTCCAGCCAAGAAAGTCCCAGCCAAACCAGCTGCCGCCCCACTCTCTCAGGAACAGAAACTCCGCCAGAAAGCGATGGAAGACAGCATCCGTATGGCTAAAACTGCAGAAGCAGTAAAACTGGCTGAAAATTCGGATGAGGAAAGTGCTAACGCTGAAAAAGCTAAGCAGACTGAAGCAAAAGCTAAGGCTGAAGCGAAAGAAAAGGCTAAAGATAAAGCCGAAGAAAAGGCTACTTCGAAAATAGCATCATCCCAGTTTGACAAGGATGCTCGCGTACGCACGGGAGCTTACCGAATCATAGGAGTTGCCCAGACCGTTACGGTTGGCGCCGGTCAGACCCTCGAACAGATTAGCACCCGCTATTTAGGTTCTGGCATGGAATGCTACGTAGAAGCCCTGAATGGTACAAGCACCGTAAAAGCCGGACAGAAAATCAAGATTCCGAAACTGGAATTGAAGAAGAAAAAGAAATAAAAAATACAAAACAAAAAATCGCCCTGTAAGAGCAAATGTATTTTTGCACTTACAGGGCGACATTGTTTTATGTTATCATTACTTGCTCAACACTTCATCAAGCAAAGTGTAGAAAGCAGGATCCTCACCAACAATAGTCTTGATAATCTTACCGTTAGCATCAATCACAATCTTAGTAGGGAAACCCTGAACAGCGTAATCGCTGAGAACCTTACTGTCCTTTGGATTGTAAACATGAATCCATGGCAGCTGGTGCTTCTCAACAGCAGCCTTCCACTTAGCCTCTGTATCATTACAATCTACACCAAGAATTTCAAACTTACCCTTGTACTTTTCGTAATACTCCTTCATCTTAGGCATTCCCTTGATACACCATCCGCACCATGAACCCCAGAAGTCGAGAACTACAATCTTGCCGCGAAGGCTGGAAAGCTTGAAATCATTTCCTTTAATATCCTTCAGCGTGAAGTCAGGAGCCTCAACACCGGCAGCCTGCACCTTCTTAGCCTTCTCCTCAGCCTCAGCACGCTTCTTAGCCATATCAATCATTGGCTGGTAGAAAGCCTTCATTCTGCCGTTCTTCACATTTTCAGAGAGCAAGCCCAGCAGTTTCTCCATCTTGCTGACATCATCAAACTGCTCTAAGATAGTAGCACAAGCCTCATAATCAGGATGCTGTTTTACGAAATCGAAAATCTTATCGTCCTTTGCCTTTTGCAGGGCAGGAGCCTTCTGCTCATATTCTGCCATGATGCTCTGCTGGGTCTCACCATTCTTGATTCTCTGGTTCAGGGAAGCTTCGTAATCTCTCAACTCCTTATTAGCATTCTCCAGCAGAACATCTACTTCATGATACTGCTGATAGAACTTAGAACCCAAAATATCGAAGCGGGTCTTTGCATCGCCCTTAACTTCAGCCTTCTCGCCAGGAACACAAGGCAGGTTGAACATAAACTGACCTGCACCACGATAAGTTTCAGGTGAGAGGAAAACGTATCCGGCTGCCTTATCAAGGTTTGCAGAATAGGTAAACTTGCCATTCTTCACCAAAACCGTATCCATCTTAACATTTCTGCCCTTGTAAACAAGTACAGAATCGGAATTGAAATTCTTCAAATCCACCTTCAACTGGAAGTTGCTCTTCTGAGCCATCGCAACTGTTGATGCAAGCATCAACGCCGCAGATAAAATCGCTGTTTTCATTTTCTTTTATTATATTTATTCTGATTACACCTTATTATATATAGGGAACGAAGAACGCCTGGTTCGTCGTCATCCTTATTCTTCATACTCGGTAGTATCCTCAATACCCGCCTCGGCCAAAGCCTCCTTGCGCTCAACGCAGGTTCCGCATTTGCCACAATGCTTCTCTCCGCCCTTATAGCAGCTCCAGGTTTCAGCATAGTCAATGCCCAACTTCTTACCTATCTCAGCAATCTGCCCTTTGGTAATATTCGTATAAGGAGCCACTACGCGCACATCAACGAACGTTCCTGCTTCAGCAGCCTCATCTATCGCCTTGATAAACTCCGGACGGCAGTCTGGGTAAATCGTATGATCGCCACCATGGTTAGCGATGAAAACTTTCTTCAGATTATTACTCTCTGCAATGCCGATGGCAATGCTCAGCATGATTCCATTACGGAAAGGAACCACCGTACTCTTCATATTATCAGCAGCATAATGACCTTCAGGAATCGCATCGGCACCTTCAAGAAGAGAACTTTTGAAATACTGATGCATGAAACCCAAATCAATCGTAATATGCTTGATTCCCAATCGCTCACAATGCATCTTGGCGAAAGGAATTTCACGCTCGTTATGATTACTTCCATAGTTAAAACTAATGCCGAGTGCAATCTCGTCTTTCTTATCGTAGAGCAGCGTGATGCTATCCATGCCACCGCTCACAATGATTACTGAATCCTTCATTTTACTTTGAATTTTGAATTTTGAACTGTATGATTACTTTTTACTTCACCCGAACAGGCAGCGGAATGCTTCTTCCACCTTCCTTACGGGATGAATTTCTATCTTATATTTCTTATGGTCGAAACCATGATTGTTGTATTTCGGGATGATAATGTGCTGGAATCCCAGTTTTTCAGCCTCAGCAATACGCTGCTCGATGCGGCTCACCGGACGGACTTCACCGCTCAGACCTACCTCGCCCGCCATACACCAGCCTTGCTCGATAGGTGTGTCAACATTGCTGCTCAATACGGCTGCCAACACACTCAAGTCCATGGCAGGATCGGTTACTCTCAATCCTCCGGCTATATTCAGGAACACGTCCTTCTGCATCAACTTGAACCCCACACGTTTCTCTAGAACCGCCAGGAGCATGTTCAAACGGCGCTGGTCAAAACCAGTTGCCGAACGCTGCGGAGTTCCATAGGCTGCTGTTGAAACCAAAGCCTGCGTCTCCACCAGGAACGGACGGACACCCTCGATGGCTGCGCTGATGGCAACACCCGAAAGCCCGTCATGATCTTCGGTAAGAAGCAACTCTGAAGGATTGCTCACCTGTCGGAGTCCGCCTTGCATCATCTCGTAGATTCCCAACTCAGAAGTACTTCCAAATCGGTTTTTGATGCTTCTCAAGATGCGGTACATATAATGCTGGTCGCCCTCAAACTGAATCACCGTATCTACGATGTGCTCCAGAATCTTTGGTCCGGCAAGCGTTCCCTCCTTATTAATATGTCCTATCAGAATAACCGGAATGCCACTCGTCTTGGCAAATCGGAGCAGGGAGGCTGCACACTCGCGAACTTGGGAAACAGAACCTGGCGAACTGTCTACTTCTTCCGTAGCAATAGTTTGTATAGAATCTATAACTATCAACTGTGGAGCCACTTCCTGAATATGGCTGAAGATTTTCTCCAACTGCGTTTCGCAGAGAACCGTAATATGATCAAAGGCTCCTTCTGATGAAAGAGAAACCGTTTTCAGTGTGTCAGCAGAAGAACCTTCTCTGAGCATCGCCTGTCCTTTAGCCAACCGGTCGGCACGGAGCTTGATTTGATGGGCACTCTCCTCTCCGCTCACATACAGGATGCGGCGGTCAGTCATGTTCAGAATAGTCTGCAAGGTGAGCGTACTCTTACCGATTCCCGGTTCACCGCCCAGGAGCGTGATGCTGCCGGGAACCATTCCGCCACCCAGCACACGGTTCAGTTCCTCGTCCCTCATATCGATGCGCGGTTCATCAATCGCAGAAATATCGCGAAGCTTCATCGGCGCAGCGTCATGCTCGCTGTGCTGCCCGCCAAACATCGTGGCAGCCCCACCATGACGCATGGTCATTCCGGCATTCTTCGCAGCCTGCGATCCGGAATCAGCAGCAATACGAATTTCCTTAAATGTATTCCATTGTCCGCAGCTAGGACATTTGCCCATCCATTTGGCACTTTCCTGTCCGCAATTGCTGCACACAAAAGCAATTTTATCTTTCGCCATTTTATCTCATTTATATGTAATAACGTTTTAACTGCGCACAAAGGTACTATTTATTATCGAAAAATCCAAAAAAAAAGTAATTTGTTAAGAATATATTTCATTTCTCTCCATTTTGTTTAACAAATCAGGCAGAAGGAAGCGCAAAACACGAATTTTGCAAACCCGATATAGCAAACAGACGATTTCATCTACTAAAAATCATAAAAACCGCTACTATATTTTGCTGATTCAAATATAATTTGTATCTTTGCCTTCGGTTTTTGAAACCAGCAGAAAGGTTTAGAACAATAAATTAGTACATAAACTAAATAAAATTTAGGTAAAATGAAAATTGAAGATTTTAACTTTGCCGGTCACAAGGCAATCGTGCGCGTTGACTTCAACGTGCCATTGGATGAAAATGGTAATGTAACAGACGACACTCGTATCCGCGGTGCCCTTCCTACATTGAAGAAGGTACTTGCAGACGGCGGTGCGCTCATCATGATGAGCCACATGGGTAAGCCAAAGGGCAAGGTTAAACCAGAGCTTTCTCTCTCTCAGATTGTTAAGAACGTATCAGACGCTCTCGGCGTAGACGTTAAGTTCGCTAAGGACTGCGGTAACGCTGATGCTGAGGCAGCTGCCTTGAAGCCAGGTGAGGCTCTCTTGCTCGAGAACCTCCGCTTCTATCCAGAAGAGGAAGGCAAGCCAGTTGGCGTTGAGAAGGGTACTCCAGAATTCGATGCTGCTAAGGCTGAGATGAAGGAGCGTCAGAAGAAGTTCGCTGCCAAGTTGGCTTCTTACGCTGACGTATATGTAATGGACGCATTCGGTACAGCTCACCGCAAGCACGCTTCTACAGCTGTCATCGCTGATTCTTTCGACAAGGATCACAAGATGCTCGGCTTCTTGATGGAGAAGGAAGTTAAGGCTGTTGACGCAGTTCTCGGCAACATCAAGCGCCCATTCACAGCTATCATGGGTGGTTCTAAGGTTTCTACTAAGATCGGTATCATCGAGAACCTGTTGACTAAGGTTGACAACCTGATTCTCTGCGGTGGTATGACTTATACATTCTCTAAGGCTCTCGGCGGCAAGATTGGTATGTCTATCTGCGAGGATGACAAACTCGACGTTGCTCTCGACGTAATCAAGAAGGCTAAGGAGAACGGTGTAAACCTCGTACTCGGCACAGACTCTATCTGCGGTGACGACTTCAAGAACGATTGCAATACTCAGGTTTGCCCATCTAACAACATCCCTGACGGTTGGGAGGGTATGGACGCAGGTCCTGAGACTCGCAAGGCTTTCGCAGCTGCCATCAAGGGTGCCAAGACTATCCTCTGGAATGGTCCTGCAGGTGTATTCGAGTTCGACAACTTCGCTGGTGGTTCTAAGGCTATTGCTGACGCAATCGCTGAGGCTACTAAGGAAGGTGCATTCTCACTCATCGGTGGTGGTGACTCTGTAGCTTGTATCAACAAGTTCGGTTTGGCTGATCAGGTATCTTACATCTCTACAGGTGGTGGTGCTCTCCTCGAGGCTATCGAGGGTAAGGTATTGCCAGGTGTAGCAGCTATCGAGAAGTAATCTTATGTTTAAAAGAAAGTCATTTGAAAAAAGGGCTTGATTTTTCACAAGAAAAAAATAGGTTGGAGGGCATCCTATGTGATGTCCTCCAATTTTCAGTTTTAACTGAATCCCCTAATAATCTACAGATTCTCTCTATAAACAGAACTGTATCTTTCATTTAAAACAAGCAACAGAAAACATAAATTCTAAAATAATTTGATAAACTACAGGAATATAATTTTCTGATTTTAAAACGAATACATGGATTGGATTGTTAATCTCTTCACCAATACCGAGTCGGTGGCTCACATCGCCCTACTCTACGCTATCGTGATAGCTATTGGTGTTTACCTCGGAAAGCTAAAGATTGGCGGCATTTCGTTAGGTGTCACCTTCGTTCTCTTCGCAGGTATTTTGGCTGGCCACGTTGGCTTCACCGGTCCAAAGGAAATTCTCACTTTCGTGCAAGACTTCGGCCTGATTCTCTTCGTCTTCATGATTGGTCTCCAGGTAGGACCTGGCTTCTTCGAGAGTTTCAAGAAAGGTGGTGTTACGCTCAACATGCTTTCGGCTAGCGCTATTCTGCTCAACATCCTCGTGATGTTTGGTTGCTATTATCTCTTCTTTGATACGAGCAACCCTAACAACCTGCCTATGATGATAGGTACACTCTATGGTGCGGTTACCAATACTCCGGGTCTTGGTGCAGCCAACGAGGCTTTGCTCAGCGTCTTCCCTAATGGCGCTCCAAGTATTGCCAATGGTTATGCTTGTGCTTATCCTCTTGGTGTAGTGGGCATTATCGGTGCTACTATCCTTATCAAGTACATCTGTAAGATTAATACTGCTGATGAGGAAGAACAGCTTAACGAAGAAGATGCTGCCAACCCACACGCTAAGGCCCATAACATGCACTTGCGCGTGGAAAATGCTTATATTACAGGCAGAACGCTGAGAGAAGTTTCAGAATTCTTGAACCGTGACATTGTATGTTCACGACTGCTCCACAATGGCGAGGTGAGCATTCCTAACAGCAAGACTAAGTTTGAGGTTGGAGACGAATTGCTCGTTGTATGTGCAGAGGCTGATGCTGAAGCCATCAAGGCTTTCATCGGACCAGAGGTTGAAGCTGAATGGGACCGCGAGAAGGATGAAGTACAGCACTTTGTTTCTCGCCGTATCATCGTTACCCGTCCGGAAATGAACGGTAAGACCTTGGGTAAGATGCACTTCTCCAGCGTATACGGCGTTAACGTAACCCGTATTTCCCGTCAGGGAATGGACATCTTTGCAGGTAGAAACCACCACTTCCACGTAGGTGATAAGATTCTGGTTGTAGGTCCTGAAGAGAATGTGAACCGTGTGGCTGAAATCATGGGTAACTCTGTAAAGCGCCTCGATGCGCCTAACATTGCCACTATCTTCGTAGGCATTATGGTAGGTATTATCTTCGGTTCTCTCCCATTTGCCATTCCGGGAATGCCGGTGCCTTTGAAGTTGGGTATTGCCGGAGGTCCGCTTATCATCGCCATCCTCATCGGCCGTTTCGGCTATCGCATGAAACTGGTAACTTATACGACGACTTCGGCTAATATGATGCTGCGAGAAATAGGACTTGTACTCTTCCTGGCGAGTGTGGGAATCAAGGCTGGAGCCGGATTCTGGGACACAGTAGTACAGGGTGACGGTTTGAAATATGTGGGATGCGGTTTCCTCATCACCGTTATTCCTATCCTCATCATCGGTACGATTGCCCGCCTGAAGTTTAAGTTCAACTACTTCACCATCATGGGTATGCTCGCCGGTACTTACACAGACCCTCCTGCATTGGCTTATGCAAATGCTTCTTGCTCTAAAGAGGCTCCAGCTGTAGGATACTCTACGGTTTATCCATTGAGCATGTTCCTCCGTATCTTTACAGCCCAGATAGTGGTGCTGTTCTTCTGCGGAGCGTAAGGCTTACAAAAGTTAACAAAACAACTGGAAATAGTTATAAATTATAAAAGAGGTGCACAAAGATAAAAAATTGTGCACCTTTTTTATTGTCTTTTCAGAAAATCTTCGTACCTTTGAGCACAAGAAACAAACCTAATGAATCTTCTAGGAACAGCAACCGTTCCTACATGATGCAGATTTTTTTCGAAACATGAAACAATAACCCTATAAACGTTAGTAAGCGTATGAAGAAATTGGGATTTCTGATAACCATGCTAGTCATCACGTCCTTGCCCGCTTGGAGTCAAGGAGCCAAAAGTATCCGTATAACGGAGGTGATGACCGACAACCGTACCAATCTTGTAGATGAGTACGGGCAGCACAAACCATGGGTGGAATTGAGCAATTCCTCCTTTACCACGTATAATGTGCGTGGTATGTTCCTAACCACCGACCGAAGGGTTCTCGACAAGAAAATGTCGCCTGAAGCTCGCCGACAGTTGATGTGTCCATTGCCTAACAATGAACCACGAACCACACTGGAAGGCAAGAAGAGCATCGTTATCTTCGACAGCAGTTCCTGGTACCAGGATGGCAGGAACGGCCAACATTGGAAGGCAAAGAATTCATCCAACTCGGGACCTTTTCATCTCAATCTTATTCTACAGGAAAAGATGCCCAACTGGATAGCACTCTATGACGGAAATGCCGTTGACCTGATAGACTCCGTAAGCGTGCCAGTGTTGGCTGCCGATGAGAGTTTTGAACTGAGTAAGGACTTCAAGACATGGGAGAAAGCCATTGCCGGATCAGTAACTCCAGGCTATCTGCCTCAAAACACAGGTTTGAGTAAAGCCCAGCAATTGAAGAAAAGCGACCCATACGGAATAGGAATCGCCGTACTTTCAATGGGAATCGTATTTGCCTGCCTTGCTCTCCTCTTCATCGTGTTCTGGGTTTTCGGAGCCTACATGAAACATAAACAGCGCATCGCCCGTGCTACTGAGAAGCACGCCACCTTATTATATAAGACAGGAAAGAAGACCATCGAGGTTACTCATGACCTCAGTCATAAGACCAACGTGATTCTGAAAGATGGTTTAGAAACCAAGGGTATTGATAAGGAGATTTACATGGCAGTCATCTCCCTTGCACTACAGGAATATCTGGAAGATGTTCATGATGTAGAATCCGGCATTATCACCATCAAGCCAAAACAGACCAGATGGAATGCTCCGAAATTCAACAACAACAATAACAACGTTAAAATATAGAAACTATGGCAAAGTACGAATATAAGGTTAAAGGCGTAGATTACGTCGTTGAAATACAGGATATTGAAGGCAATATCGCCAATGTAACCGTGAATGGAATTCCATTCGAAGTGGAAATGAAACAGCCGGTTAAGAGCAGTAAGCAGAAAGTGAAGTTAAGTGAAGAGAGAATAGTGAAGAGTGAAGAATTCAACAGTTCTTCTTCTGCAACAAACGCAAGTTCCGCAACAACCAACAAACCAGCGGCAGCCGCTGCCTCTGGCAAGCCAGTGGTAGCCCCTCTGCCTGGCACTATCAACGAAATCAAGGTGAAAGTCGGTGACAAGGTGAACACAGGCGATACTGTTGTCGTTCTCGAAGCCATGAAGATGCAGAACAACATCGATGCAGAAACTTCAGGGACCATTACCAGCATCAACGTGAACAAGGGAGACGCAGTAATGGAAGGAGACACGCTTGTTACGATTGCGTAATAAGTTGTTTAGACAAAAAGTTAATGATTACTCTTCCAATCAAAAGACTAATCATAAAGTTCAATGTTCAACTTTCAAAGTTCAAAGTAAATTATGGATTTCATCATACAAAACTTCAATGAGTTTCTTACCTTTACGGGCTTTGCCAACGCCTCGGCAGGAAACCTCATCATGATTCTGGTGGGAGCACTCTTTATCTGGCTCGCCATCAAGAAAGATTTTGAGCCGCTGCTCCTGGTTCCTATCGGATTGGGAATCATTCTTGGCAACATTCCATTCCGTGCCGATGCAGGACTCGAAATAGGTTTATACGAAGACAACTCCGTTCTGAACATCTTCTACCAGGGAGTGAAACAGGGCTGGTACCCGCCACTCGTATTCCTGGGCATTGGAGCCATGACCGACTTCTCTGCGCTCATTTCCAACCCGAAGCTCATCCTGATTGGAGCCGCAGCCCAATTTGGAATCTTCGGCGCCTACATGATTGCACTGGCTCTGGGATTCGAACCTAACCAGGCAGCTGGCATTGCCATTATCGGAGGAGCAGACGGACCAACCGCCATCTTCCTGAGCAGCAAACTGAGTCCGAACCTCATGGGAGCCATTGCGGTTTGTGCCTACTCTTACATGGCACTGGTGCCTGTGATCCAGCCACCTTTGATGCGACTGCTTACAACCAAGAAAGAGCGCGTCATCAAGATGAAACCGGCACGTCAGGTTTCACAGACCGAAAAGATTCTCTTCCCTATCATCGGTCTGCTTCTCACCACCTTCATCGTTCCATCCGGTTTGCCATTATTAGGAATGCTGTTCTTCGGAAATCTTCTGAAAGAGAGTGGAAAGACAACCCGACTCGCCAAGACAGCAAGCAGCAGCTTGAATGATATTGTCGTTATCCTCCTCGGCCTGACCGTAGGCTGTTCTACCCAGGCTTCAGAGTTTCTGACATTAAACACCATCAAAATCTTTGCTCTCGGTGCTCTTGCTTTCATCATCGCATCGGCAAGCGGAATCTTATTCGTCAAGCTGATGAATCTCTTCTTGCCAAAAGGCAAGAAACTGAACCCACTTATCGGAAACGCCGGAGTGAGTGCCGTACCAATGAGTGCACGCATCTCCAACAACCTGGGTCTGGAATACGACCGCCACAACTTCCTTCTCATGCACGCCATGGGACCAAACGTTGCGGGAGTCATCGGTTCTGCCGTTGCAGCCGGAGCTTTGCTGGGATTCTTCAATTAAAAGTTGAGCCACCAAGCTATCCCTCCAGGATAAGCACATAAAAAATAGAATCGCCCTGAAAGGACAAAAGCATCTTACATCCAATGCTTTCCCTTTCAGGGCGACTTTTTTATTTTTTTTAGCTCTTAACCCGCATTCTCATTTTTCCTTCAAAGGAAATGATAACCTCAACCTGATAACTCAAACTGCTGTCAGGCATTGCCAGAACAGCAAGATAATGAATGCCAGATTCATCTATCTTATTGAATACGATGTCGCTCAATATAGACTGGTCCAAGAAAGAAGCAGGAACCTGCTTATCGAAATCCTTCTTATGAAAATCACGAGAGAACAGACAGTTGGCACCATGATAAACATGCAAGTTCACAATATTATCATAATAAACATTGTCTACCTCAACACCATCATCATTATAAGAACTCTTGTAGACCTTATAACTTGTTGGGTTAACCTGTACGTAGAGATGATATTTCTCATCGCCCCTTACAACCACCGTATCACGTTTAATCAGCGTATTCTGATTCAGCGCCACTGAAGCATGGTTATGGATGAACTGCTGCAAATAAGACTTATCTTCCGTCTTCACCAGCTTAACCACATCCCCATTCTGCACCTTAAACTGGAAAATATGCTCAGCCTGTTTTACGATCGGATATTTTGCAATATTAGCACCCTTCATAACAAGCGTATCGCCAGCAATGTAGAAGTAGACAGGCTGACTGGTTGAATCAGGATAATAAATCGTATCGCCTTTTACGCGGAACGCCACATCATCCTCATCGTCATCGTTCAGCCAAATGCCTTGCAACATCTTCTTAGCCGCAGTATCTTCCTTCACTTCCTGTTGCTTTTCGGCCTTCTGCCCACAAGCAACAAGAGTCAAGATACAACTGAGCAGCCATAAATTAACTATCTTTTTCATGATGAGTTCTTTAAATAAATTAATCGGTAAAAGCTGATGCCAATTCTACTCGAAATAATCAACCTCTTCGAAAGACTTTGCTTTGGTTCTGTCTTTTTCTGACGTAAGCACCTCAACTCCTTCAATAGGCCATTTTATTCCGATAGTAGGATCATCCCAATGAATACTGGCTTCGTAATCAGGAGCATAAACATTATCTACTTTATAAGTAAAGATGGCTTCGTCACTCAGTACCAGGAAACCATGGGCAAAACCGCGAGGAATGAAAAACTGTCGTTTGTTCTCTCCACTCAGTTCAACCATTACATATTTACCGAAAGTCTTACTGCCCTTTCTCAAGTCAACAGCTACATCCAGCACGCGGCCTTTGATGACACGCACCAACTTAGCCTGCGAGAATTCACCTTTCTGATAATGCAAACCTCTGAGCACACCACGAGCCGACATCGATTCATTGTCTTGCACAAACTCCACATGCCCTCCAACGTGAGCATCAAAGTCAGCCTGCTTCCATGCTTCAAAGAAATAGCCGCGAGCATCTTCAAATACCCGAGGTTCTATCAGCCAGACTCCTTCAATTTCTGTCTCTGTATATTTCATTGATTTATACCTTATTTATTTTAGGCACAAAGGTAATACTTTTTCCCGAAACGACAAAACAAATTAGACTTTTTATGATTTCATCGAAAATTTTCTCTATTTTCTGTTGGTCATTTCCGAAAAAATCACTACCTTTGCAAACGTGAATAGACTAGAAAGACATATAGAGATCCTACTTTTGAGCAACGATTGCGTGATTGTCCCAGGATTTGGTGGCTTCATGGCTCATCATGTAGATGCGCGTTACGATGGCAGAGACAGCATGTTTTTGCCACCGCTGAGAACTATTGGCTTTAACCCACAGCTCCAGATGAACGATTCTCTCCTTGCACTTTCGTATGTTGAAGCATACGACATCAGCTATCCGGAAGCTTTGAACCGCATTGCTGATGAAGTGACAGAGATGCGCCAGACTCTGGAGAATTCAGGAAAATTTGAACTGAATGATATTGGCACCATCATATTGAACGAAGACGGAAATTATACCTTCGAACCATGCGAAGCGGGCATTCTTACCCCTGAGTTGTATGGTTTGGGCGGCTTAAACATGCTCCCACTCGCACAGATTTCTGCAGAAGAGGTTCAGAAGGCTGAAGATTCTGCTGCTTCAATCATTGAAATGCCAGCAAAGACAGTAGAAAACAATCGTACAGAAAGCGAAGTCAAGAATCAGGATAGTAACCAGAAGATGGAGAGTGGACTCTCTGTCAACAATTCTGTGTTCGTTAACGAAGAAGAAGAAGAATCAAATGCCGAATTCATCAGCATCAAGAAGAGCTGGTTGCGCAATATTGCAGCAGCCTGCATCGCTCTCATTGCATTCTTCACCTATTCTTCTCCATTGGGAACCCCAACCGTTCAGAAGAGCCAAATCGATACAGGCATGCTGAACCGCATCATGCCTAAGGAGATTAATAAGGTTGCGCAACCTCAAGAACTGGTACTTAGTACAGAATCACAGGCAGAAGAGAGCATTCCTGCCAAGTCTGTCAACATGACTCAGGACAACGAATTGCAAACAGCTTCTTCTTACTATAGCATCGTTTTGGCAAGTCGTGTTACCAAGCGCAATGCTGCCTGCTATGCTGAACTCCTCCAAAACAAGGGATTCAAGGAAGCTAGGGTGTTGATTACGGATAATAATGTGAAAGTTATATACGGAACATACTCTACCGAGGGCGAAGCTTATACTGCTCTCAACCGTTTACACAACTATGATGCTTTTACTGACGGCTGGATTACGAAAGTGAAAGAATAGTTGATAGTTAAGAGTTTATAGCTAGAACAAAGAGCAAGGAGTATCGGAAACTTCTACAACACATTATTATAATAAAGACAGAAAAGTAAGAAAAAGAATATGAAAAGAGTACGTTGTCCTAAATGCGATAATTTTATCACCTTCGATGAGACCAAGTATCAGGCAGGTCAGAGTCTCGTTTTCGTTTGTCCTAATTGCAATAAGCAGTTTGGCATCCGAATGGGAGTTTCCAAGCTCCGCGAAACCCGAAAGGAGGAAAAACTTGACGAGAATGCCAACGAGAAGGGATACGGTTCTATCGTTGTCATCGAGAACGTATTCGCTTACAAACAGGTCATCCCGCTGCAGTTAGGCGACAACATCATCGGCCGCTACATGAAGAACAGCGGAATCAACTGCCCTATCGAAACCGTAGACCCAAGCGTTGACATGAACCATTGCGTAATCAACGTTAGCCGCGACAAGAAAGGCAAATTGAAATATGTACTCCGTGATGGACCAAGTTATACAGGAACTTTCGTTGACAATGAGATTCTGGGCGACAGAGAACGCCGCGTTATCGAAGACGGAACCCTGTTCACCATTGGAGCAACTTCTATCATTCTCCGCACAGCAGACAGTGAAGAAGAAAACTAAGAAGTTTCGATTATCAAAATAAACACTTCAAAAGGAGCAATTAGATGTTGGTTTACATCCAATTGCTCCTTTTTCACTTAACGAAAACGTAAAAACACGCCATATTTCTAACTTTCTGAAAGAAATCTACTATATTTCGTAATCTTTTTGCTTTTATTTTCTTTAAATTAAAAGAAAATGTGTACCTTTGCATCGGAATATAAGAAATAGAAATGAATTACGTTAGGTTATGGATGTAGCAATCGTAAAATATAATGCCGGAAATATCTATTCCGTAGTCAACGCCATGAAGCGTTTAGGCATCGAACCTGTACTTACAGATGATGCAGAAATGCTCCAGAAGGCTGACCGCGTTCTCTTCCCAGGACAAGGCCAGGCAAGAGAAGCAATGGAATATCTGAAGGCTCATCAGCTTGATCAAGTAATCAAGAACTTGAAGCAACCCGTCCTGGGCATTTGTGTAGGACAGCAACTCTTGTGCCGCCATTCGGAAGAAGGTGACGTAGATTGCATCGGAATCTTTGATGTAGATGTAAAGCGATTCCAGCCTCAGAAACACGAAGACAAGGTGCCTGCTATGGGATGGAATGAAATCTATGATTTGAAGACTGACCTTTATAAGGGGTTTGGAAACAGAATGGATTCTGACTCAGACAAGTCTACCGCTGATGCACTGCTTCATCCCTACTCCTATTTCGTACATAGTTATTATGTGCCACTCTGCGAGGAGACCATTGCCAAGGCAGAATACATTCTTCCTTATAGCGCATCGCTCCACAAAGACAATTTCTATACCTGCCAGTTCCATCCGGAAAAGAGCGGAAAGGTGGGAGAACAGATTTTAAAGAACTTTTTAGAGATAAAATAAAAGAGGAAATACTAATATGATAGAATTAATTCCAGCTATCGACTTGATAAATGGCCAGTGTGTTCGTCTTACCAAAGGCGATTACGACCAGAAGAAGGTTTACAATGACAATCCTGCCGAGGTTGCAAAACAGTTTGAGCAGATGGGCTTCAAACGCCTTCATGTAGTAGACCTCGATGGAGCCAAGTCAAAGCACATCGTAAATGATGCGGTGTTGAAGGCCATTACCACAGAAACCTCTCTCGTGGTTGATTTCGGTGGCGGAATCAAGACCGAAGAAGATATTGAAAAAGCTTTTGCTGCGGGAGCAAGCATGGTTACAGTGGGCAGCATTGCCGTCACCAATCCTGAACTCTTCATGCAATGGCTGGACAAGTATGGAGCCGACCGCCTGATTCTGGGAGCCGACGTAAGAAACGGTAAGATTTCTATCAACGGATGGAAAGAAGATTCTTCTGAAGATCTCCTTCCTTTCCTGAAAAAGTACATCGATAAAGGAGTACGCTATGTTCTCTGCACAGAAATCAGCAAAGACGGAACGCTGCAGGGACCTGCCATAGAACTCTACAAAGAAGTAATGGCTGCCTATCCTCAACTGCATCTTATCGCCTCAGGCGGAGTGAGTTGCAACGAAGACATCGAAGCATTGGAAACTGCAGGAATTCCTGCCGTAGTATTTGGAAAAGCTTTCTACGAAGGGAAAATCGATGTTAAGAAACTAGTTAATAGTTAAATAGTTGACAGTCAAAAAGTTTATAGTTAGGAGTTAAGTAATCATAAAGTTCAAAGTTCAATGGTCAAAGTTCAAAGTAACAAAGGATTAGCTAAACGAATCGTTCCTTGTCTTGATGTAAAGAACGGCGAGACGGTAAAGGGAACCAATTTCGTAAACCTTCGCAGCGCTGGTGACCCGGTAGAACTGGGAAAAGCTTATAGCGATGCTGGAGCCGATGAGCTCGTATTCCTCGATATTACAGCGAGTTTCGAAGAGCGCAAAACCTTTACGGATATGGTAAGCCGCGTGGCTGCCGAAATCAATATCCCATTTACTGTGGGAGGTGGAATCAATGAACTCAAAGATGTTGACCGCCTGCTCAACGCAGGAGCCGACAAGGTAAGCATCAACAGTGCTGCCATCCGACATCCGGAGCTCATCGATGAAATTGCCAACCATTATGGCTCACAGGTTTGCGTATGCGCCATTGATGCACGTCTCGATTCTGACGGCTGGCACTGTTATGTAAAAGGCGGAAGAGAACGGGTGGAACTAGGATTGTTTGACTGGGCTAAGGAAGTAGCCGACCGGGGTGCCGGTGAAATTCTCTTTACCAGTATGGATCATGACGGTGTGAAACAGGGATTCGCAAACGAGGCCCTCGCCCGTCTTGCTGAAGAAGTAAGCATTCCTATCATCGCCTCAGGAGGTGCTGGAAAGATGGAGCATTTCCGCGATGCTTTCACCCAAGGCAAGGCAGATGCTGCACTGGCAGCCAGCGTGTTCCACTTTGGCGAAATTGCCATTCCTGACCTCAAGAAATACCTGAGAGAAGAAGGAATCAACGTGAGAATATAGAACACGGGGAATATAATAATGTAAGAAAATAAAAACAAGATAAAATGGAAATAGATTTCGAAAAATTAGGCGGACTGGTTCCTGCCATCATCCAAGACGCAGTTACAAAGAACGTCTTGATGCTTGGCTTCATGAACCAGGAAGCATACGATAAGACAATAGCAACCAAAAAGGTAACATTCTGGAGCCGTTCACGCAACTGCCTCTGGACAAAAGGTGAAACATCAGGCAACTTCCTGAATCTCGTTAGCATTCAGAACGACTGCGATAACGACACCTTGCTGGTTAAGGTTCACCCTGATGGTCCAACCTGCCACAAAGGTACAGACACCTGCTGGGCAGAAGAGAATACGCTCAACCCTATCCTCTTCCTCTCAGAGCTTCAGGACTTCATCAACAAGCGCCACGAAGAAATGCCAGAGGGAAGTTACACTACCAGCCTCTTCAAGAAAGGCGTTAACAAAATGGCACAAAAGGTTGGAGAAGAAGCTGTTGAAACCATTATCGAAGCAACAAATGGCAACAACGAGAAACTCGTTTACGAGAGTTCAGACCTTCTCTATCACCTCATCGTACTGCTCACAAGCAAAGGCTTGAGAATAGAAGATGTTGTGAAAGAACTTCAGATGCGTCACGATCCGGAATGGGATAAGAAACGCCGCGTTGCCAAGAGCAAGGGCGAAATGAAATAACAAACCAACATTAAGGAGAAAAAAATAGAAGATGTTAATAGATTATCAGAACGTCAGCATATATCAGGCCGACAAGTGCGTGCTCCAGAACATCAATTTCCATATTGACGAAGGAGAATTCGCCTACCTTATTGGAAAAGTCGGCTCTGGTAAAAGTTCGCTATTAAAGACACTTTATTGCGAACTAGACCTTGTAGAGGGCGAAACCGAGAAGGCTGAAATCCTCGGCAGAGACCTCAAAACTATCAGGCGAAAGGAGATTCCGGCTCTGCGTAAGGAATTGGGAATCATCTTTCAGGATTTCCAGCTGCTACACGACCGCACCGTTCGCAAGAACTTTGAATTCGTACTCAAGGCAACAGGCTGGAAAAACAAAAAAGACAGAGAAAAGCGTATCGAAGAGGTGCTCAACGAAGTAGGTATGATTGATAAAATCGACAAGATGCCTCATGAGCTCTCAGGTGGTGAGCAGCAGCGTGTAGCCATCGCCCGCGCCATTCTCAATAATCCTAAAATCATCATCGCCGATGAGCCTACAGGCAATCTCGACCCAGAGACTGCCAGCAACATCGTGAGTCTGCTGAAAGACATCACCAAACAAGGCACAGCTGTTGTGATGACAACCCATAATATCCCGATGCTCGACAAATTCCCAGGCATCGTTTACCGCTGTAAGGAAGGTGTGCTCTACGACGTAACCAACGAGTACAACCACATCGACCTCACAGAGGATGGAGAAGATAATTAAGTGAAATAATTAAATAAAATTACGACTATGAAGGTAATGAAATTCGGAGGTACTTCTGTAGGCTCACCAGAGCGCATGAAGGGAGTAGCCTCTTTGGTTACAGAATCAGGTGAACCAACTTTCATCGTATTGTCTGCGATGAGCGGTACAACAAACTCTCTCGTTGAGATCTCTGACTATCTTTACAAGAAGAATCCAGAGGGCGCCAACGAGGTAATCAACAACTTGGAGAAGAAATACATGCAGCATGTAGAAGAACTCTACTCTACCGAGGAGATGAAAAATACGACTCGTGAGTTCTTGCAGGGCGAATTCAACTATCTCCGCTCATTCACCAAAGACCTCTTCACTTCTTTCGAGGAGAAGAGCATCGTGGCTCAGGGCGAGATGATGAGCACCAACATGGTTGTAAACTACTTGAAGGAACAGGGTGTAAAGGCGGTATTGCTCAACGCATTAGACTTCATGCGCACAGACAAGAACGCAGAGCCAGACCCTCAGTACATCAAGGAGAAGTTGGCTGCTATCATGGAGCAGAACCAGGGCTATCAGATTTACATCACTCAGGGATTCATCTGCCGCAACGCATATGGCGAGGTTGACAATCTGCAGCGTGGAGGTAGCGACTACACCGCATCTCTTATCGGTGCAGCTCTCCCAGCTGAAGAGATTCAAATCTGGACCGATATCGACGGAATGCACAACAACGACCCTCGTGTCGTAGAGCACACTGAAGCTGTCCGCCAGTTGAACTTCGAGGAGGCTGCTGAGTTGGCTTACTTCGGCGCCAAAATTCTCCACCCTACCTGTGTTCAGCCAGCTAAGTATGCAGGCATCCCTGTACGCTTGAAGAACACCATGGATCCTAAGGCCGACGGTACAATCATCGACAATGTCATCGTACGCGGCAAGATCAAGGCTGTTGCTGCCAAGGACAACATCACAGCCATCAAGATCAAGAGTAGCCGCATGTTGCTCGCTACAGGTTTCCTCCGCAAGGTATTCGAAATCTTCGAGAGCTATCAGACTCCAATTGATATGATTGCCACTTCTGAGGTGGGTGTCAGCATGAGTATTGATAATGATTCTCATCTTAACGACATCGTAAACGAACTGAAGAAATATGGTACAGTAACTGTAGATTCTGATATGTGCATCATCTGCGTTGTAGGTGATTTGGACTGGAGCAACGTTGGCTTCGAGACCATCGCTACCGATGCGATGAAGAACATTCCTGTACGCATGATTTCTTACGGTGGTTCTAACTACAACATCTCATTCCTCATCAGAGAGAAAGATAAGAAGCAGGCATTGCAGAACTTGAGCAACGTATTGTTCGAGAAGAAGTAATGCAAATGAAAGCGAAGAGTGAAAAGTGAAGAATTCGTATGTAATGCTTCCTATCCACTCTTCGTTGGATATTCTGATTTACTATAAATTGGATATTCTGATTTAACTATAATAAGGTATTAATTTAAGATTAAGTGAAATGAAAGGTACATTTCCGATAGATAAGTTTCAGGAGATACAGACTCCGTTCTACTATTACGACACCAATGTGTTGCGCCAGACATTGAAAACCATCAATGAAGAGGCTGGCAAGCACGAGGGATTTGAAGTGCACTATGCCGTAAAGGCAAATGCTAACCCTAAGGTGCTCAATATCATCTGTCAGGCTGGTTTAGGAGCCGACTGTGTGAGCGGAGGAGAAATTCAGGCTGCCATCAAAGCCGGATTCCCAGCCAGCAAGATTGTTTACGCTGGTGTAGGCAAAAGCGATTGGGAAATCAACCTCGGATTGGAGAAAGGCATCTTCTGCTTCAATGTAGAGAGTATTCCGGAGTTGGAAATCATCAACGAGCTGGCTGAAAAACAGAATAAGATTGCGCAGGTTTGTTTCCGCATCAATCCGGATGTCGGCGCCCATACGCACGCTAACATCACAACAGGTCTGGCAGAAAACAAGTTCGGAATTGCCATGCGCGACATGGAAGCCGTAATCGAAGAGGCTTTCAAGATGAAGAACATCAAGTTCCTGGGTCTGCACTTCCACATTGGTAGTCAGATACTTGATATGGGAGACTTCGAGGCTCTCTGTAACCGCATCAACGAGTTGCAAGACCAGTTGGAGGCTCATCACATCGTAGTAAAGAACATCAATGTAGGCGGTGGATTGGGTATCGATTACAACCATCCAAACCGTGTGCCTATCCCAGACTTCAAGGATTATTTCGATACATACGCTAAGAAACTGAAGTTGCGTGATGGTCAGAAGCTTCACTTTGAGTTGGGTCGCGCCGTAGTGGGTCAGATGGGTTCTCTCATCACCAAGACACTCTACATCAAGCAGGGCACAGCCAAGCAGTTTGCCATTGTGGATGCAGGAATGACCGACCTTATCCGTCCAGCCCTCTATCAGGCTTACCATAAGATTGAAAACATCTCAAGCGATGAGCCTGTTGAAACTTACGACGTTGTAGGTCCTATCTGCGAATCTAGCGATGTCTTCGGCAAGGCTGTCGACATCAACAAAGCCCATCGCGGCGACCTCATCGCCCTCCGCTCAGCCGGAGCCTATGGTGAGATTATGGCGAGCCAGTATAACTGTCGCCAGTTGCCAAAGGGGTATATTACAGAAGACTTTTAATATCGTTGAAAGTTTAAAAGTTAAGAGTTTATAGGATTCTCCTTTCTCTAGCTTTCTATATTACGAGAAAAAGAATATGATGATCATTAGTACAACTACTATAATAGCAGGCGCAGTGGTGGTTTTATTGGCGGTTCTCGGATCGCTGATAAATCCATTTCTGCGCTCGTTGCGCTTTCAAAAGACAGAAACGGCAGAGAATCAACCTCCTGTCAGTATACTCATTACCGCACACGATAATCTTGCTGAATTGGAGAGGAATCTCCCCATGTTCCTGCGTCAGCAGTATGCTGCCGACTATCAGGTAATCGTAGTCTGCCAGAGTACAGATGGCGAGACACAGGATTTTCTGAAGCGAACAGCAGCCGAGAACCCTCATCTGTATTATACTTACATTCCTGAGAGTTCACGCTACATGAGCCGCAAGAAATTGCAGATTACACTGGGTGTGAAGGCAGCCAAACATGAATGGATTATTTTGACAGAACCTAATTGCCGCCCAAGCAACGACAAGTGGCTGCAAACCATGGTCCGTCAATGTCAGGACCCAAACCATCTGGTATTGGGATATGTAGCCCTTGATGAGGATACCAAGAGCGTACGCCGTTTCGACAGCATCCGCAAGGCTTACTATGTTTTGCGCCGTGCCCAGCAGACCTATGGTTATCGCAGCCACATGCCCAACGTAGCGTTCCGCAAAAGCGACTTCATGAAGGAACAGGGCTATCAGGGCAACCTGGAATATGTTCGCGGCGAATACGATTTTCTCGTCAACAAGTATGCCCTTTATGGCGATACTGCTACAGAACTGGATTGCGATGCATGGCTCATCCGCGAAGCACCATCGAACAAGAGCTGGCACAATGCCCACCTCTATCTGCAGGCTTCACGCAAGAGTTTGGAAAGAGCCGGTTCCATGCGAACCCTCATGTTCTTTGACCATCTCATGCCACATCTCAGCCTGATAGCAACACTGGCCGTTGCAGCCTACTCTATCCTCATGAAGAATTGGATTCTTACAGGATGCGCAGGTTTCAGTTTCCTCCTACTGTTCATCGTGAGAATGCTGATAGCCAACAAGGCCATCAAACACTTTGATGACGGAATAGCGATGTTCAAACTGCCATTCTTCGAATATGGAATTATCTGGAGAAATCTGGCTACCAAGTTGCGCTATTGGCGGGCTGACAAAAACGATTTCACTTCTCATAAACTCTAAACAGGGTAAAAAGGAAGTAACAGTCTATCAGAATAATAACAGTTAAAAATAACCGACAGAACGATGAAAGTATATTTGTTCATTTCCAACCATAAGAAGTTGCTGAAGATGTATCTTCCATACATCGAAGCCTTGAATAAGCAGCTCGACATCACCAACAGCCTGGTTGATGCCGACATTGTGTTGATTATAGGAGCATGGACATGGCAGGGAGCCCAGATAGCCAAGAAAGCAAAGCAGATGGACATTCCCTACATCGTTTGTCCACTAGGCGATATTTCTGAGAGAAACTGCAAGAACCCTTACTTGAAGCGTTCACTGCAACAGTCTATGTATCAGAAAGCCATGTACGCCAAAGCCAACCTCATAGTAGCTACTACCCCTATGGAGAAAAACTATCTGGAAAAGAAAGGTTGGAACAAGCGCATCGCCCTGATTCGCTATGCAGGCTACAGTCATCTTACTAACACTGAAGCCATGATGCAAAACTGGCAGGAGACGGATGAGGAGACGCTGGCAGTCTTCGAGCAGCAAAAGGCAGAAGCCATCGCTGCCCAAACCAAACAGGCAATCATCGCACAGATTATGCAGATAAAAAGCCGCATGCCGCATCAGAATATTCCGCAAAAATATCTTGACGATTTACACACTCTCCTCTATGCTGATGATTATGATGAGGATGCTATCAAGCAAGAACTGGCAGAGAAGAAACTCTCTTCCTATGCCGCCTCCGTTTTCCAGACCATGACAGATAAAACAGGACTCACAGAAGGCTTCATGCCGATTCCTGCCAAAAAGGGCAGAAAGAGTAAAGAGATTCTGAAATTTGTGAAATAAAAGAAATCTGAAGTTTGTGAAATAAGAAGAAATGAACTTAGATAGAATAGAACAGCAGGCTGGTCATCTGCCAGCTTACCAGATAGCCGACTCTGTCAATGAAGCATTGATGGAGTCGGCTAACCTTGTTATTACAGCTCCTCCTGGAGCCGGTAAATCTACCCTCCTCCCGCTCACCATTCTGCGGGGCATGAGTGATCAGGCACTGGAAGGTTTCATCCATGATCATCTTAAAAGTCAGGGGAGGATCCTGATGCTCGAACCGCGTCGTCTGGCAGCGCGCCAGATTGCCGAACGGATGGCACAGATTCTGGGAGAACCCGTGGGAAAAACCATCGGCTATCGGGTAAGATTCGAAAGCAAGGTTTCAGATGAAACACGCATCGAAGTCCTTACCGAGGGCATTCTCACCCGAATGCTGGTCAATGATGCTACACTCGAAGGCGTTTCGTGCCTCATCTTTGATGAGTTTCATGAGCGCAGCATCAATTCCGATCTGGCGTTAGCGCTGGCCCGGCAAACACAGGAAATCATCCGCCCCGACCTGAAGCTCATTATCATGTCAGCAACAATCGATGCTTCTATCATCTGCCAGGCACTTCATGCTCCGCTTATCGAGAGTAAAGGCAGAATGTTTCCGATAGAAACCATTTATGCAGACCACGACATCGACAGATATCAGGTAGCGCAGGAAATGGCAGCCACTATCTGTCAGGCTTTCAGAAACCAGGAAGGTGACATTCTTGCCTTTCTGCCGGGACAGGGAGAAATCATGAAATGCGAAGAACTGCTTCGCTCTGCCTTATCTTCAACGGAAATCTATCCACTCTATGGTAACCTCTCGCCAGAAAAGCAGCGGCTCGCCATCGCTCCTTCTAAACCGAGCGAACGGAAAATCGTACTGGCCACTCCTATCGCCGAAACTTCTCTCACCATCGAAGGAGTAAGAATCGTTGTGGATTCCGGACTCTGCCGAAAACTGGTTTATGATGCCCGTACAGGCTTGAGCCATCTCGAAACCGTTCGTATCAGTCAGGACATGGCTACACAGCGAAGGGGGCGTGCGGGCAGAATCACATCAGGCGTATGTTACCGTCTTTGGACACAGACCTCGGAACATCTGATGCCAGAACAACGGCTGCCCGAAATACTGGATGCAGATCTCTCTTCGATGGTTCTCGACATTGCAGCTTTCGGCGAAAACAAACCGGAACAGCTGCCTTGGCTCACCCTTCCTCCCAAGGGCAACCTCGTATTGGCACAGCAACTTCTCAAGTCGCTCAACGCCCTCACTCCTGATCATGATGCTCACGCTCTCAGTGGCAGCATCACCGCAGAAGGCAGCAGAATGGCTCAACTTCCTTGTCATCCGCGCATTGCCAAGATGATGATCAGCAGCGATTCTCCGGCGAGCCAAGCCCTGGCCTGCGACATTGCTGCTCTGCTGGAAGAGAAAGACCCGATGGGCGAAAATGAGGATTCAGACATGACGCTCCGCCTTTCTATCCTACGTTCCGCACGCTGCAAGAAGAATCTGGGGCGTTGGAACCGTATCGCTCAGATTGCCCAGGAATACAGGAAGATGCTGCGTATCAGGGAAGACAACGAGCCAATTGATGCTGAGGAAGTGGGCCATCTCATCGCCCTAGCCTACCCTGAGCGCATCGCCCATGCCACCGACCATGCGGGCAACTTCAAGATGTCGAATGGCAACACGATTTTCATCGACCCGTGCGACAACATGGCAGCAAACGAATGGCTTGCCATCGCATCACTCAACCTATCTTCAACCTCATCATCCAGTTCTAGGCAGGGGCGGAAAGGAAGGGTATTTCTCTCAGCCCCCGTCAACTGGAAGAACTTGCCGGCACAAACCTGCGAGAATATTTCATGGGACAGCAAAGCGCTGGCAGTAAAGATGCAGCAGGAAACACGGATAGGAGCGCTCATCATAGACAGCAAGCCGATACAAAATGCCAGCCGAGAGACAGTTTCAGACATTATCTGCGAAGCTGCCAGAAAAGACGGCCTCAGCATGTTCGATTGGAACGAATCCGTTCATCGCCTGCAACAGCGCGTGGCACAAGTATCTGAATGGCATCCGGAACTGGAGATTCCCGACCTTTCAACGGAGCATCTCCTGACAACAGCCCGAGCGTGGCTCCCTTTCTATCTCGAAGAAGGTGGCAAGATGAAGACTTCTGTTACTGAGCTGAAGAAACTCAACCTGTGCGAAATCCTTTGGAACATCCTTCCTTATGAGCTTCAGCAGGAGATAGACCGCCTTGCTCCCACCCACATCCGTGTGCCATCGGGCAGCAACATCCGCATCGATTATCGCCTGGGAGCAGAAGCCCCGGTTCTGAGTGTGCGGCTTCAGGAGTGTTTCGGAATGACATCAACACCAACTGTCGATGCTGGCAGACAGCCCCTTCTGCTTGAGTTGTTATCTCCCGGCTTCAAGCCCGTTCAGCTTACTCAGGATCTCGCAAGTTTTTGGCAAGGCACTTATTTCGAAGTCCGCAAGGAACTGAAGCGCCGATACCCTAAGCATTTCTGGCCGGAGAATCCGTTAGAGAGCCAGGCCGTGAGAGGTGTCAAACGATGGTGATCCAGATGCTCTCGCCTCGGTCTCTCGCCGCCGTGATGGCATTGACGAGGCGATGCAGCCAGATGCGGGAGTTTACCACCATGCCTCGGAGTTTGTTTTCGCCCGGCAGGATGCAGCCCTGCGTATCATCGGGGTAGTTGCCGGCATGGATGCGGATGCCCTCAAAGCCAGGAACGCCCTGCAGCAGGGGCAGCCACAGCTTGAATCTCGGCGACTTGGTGATGAGCAGCGGATAGGTGCCCTCGGGTATGGCAGTCTTACCCTTCATCTTCTGCGCCTTCTTCCCCGACACTCGCCCCAGGCGCACATTCTCCTCTTGGGGCAACAGGGTGATGCCCAGCAGGTTGCGCCACGTAGGCTCCAGGGTATCGCAGAAGTAGTGCTCCCCGTCCAGCTTGCCCACATCTACCACATGGCAGAAGCTGCGCTTCTGGTCCTTATTGAGCGTATAGTTCACCTTGCGCTCCACCTCCTCATCCTTCAGGATATACATACGCCCTATGGTGTAAGTATTCTGCTTAGCTATTCTTTTGAGTACGATTTCCATAATTGTTTCTATTTAGATTCTTTTTTGAGAAAACATAGCTTGCGATAAAGTTCGCCAGCCTCCACTTTCACGATATACTTTCTGAACACCCAGGTGGCTATCATCCGTCGGGTGCCCTTGGTATCCAGCCCCAAGTCGCTTCTCAACTGCTCAGCCTGCTGATAAGAGAACTCATTTGGCAGAAGTTGCAGCATATTGGAAGGCCCTCTTTTGCTCGACTTCACTCCCTCCTGCTCCGACTTCACGATAGCATCTCGGAAGAATCTCATCTTACAGTACAGGTCATACTGCTCGCTCCAGCGCACAAACTCCTCTATCTCGGATTCCCATTGGCAACCATTCGCCACATAGAGCACGCAAGCCTTCAGATAGGCAATGACATTGGCTCTGAACGAGAGGTTCTCGTAAACCCTGTCTTGACTCATACGGGCAAAGTCGGCATTCTCCTCTTTCAGCTTCTGTGCCAAGGCGAAAGCCTCAGGGCAATTGATGGTACCAGAAGCCATGTTAAGATGCTCGATATAGGGTTTTAAGTTCTCTCTGAATGTATCATCGTATGTGCCATAGACAGGCATCTCGGCTCCTATCTCACGCTCTGGGATAGTACAGAAGTTGATTCTAGAGATAGGACCATCGGTCAATACCTTGGAGAAATATCGGATACCCTTGTTGATGGTGGTCGAGGCATTCCAGTTAAATCGGATGGTTACTCGCTCCGTAACACTCTGCGTGCCCACTCGGGTTTGTCCATATTGATTACCAGGGTCGAAGGCGAGGCACATGATACGAAACTGCTGGTTGCCAATGCCCCTTAGGTTATCAAACTGGTCTATCTCGTTGAGAGCAGTATAGAGGAAATGCTCCTGCGCCTCGGCGGTACGCATCACGAAGGCAGGGTTGGTCATATCGGCGTCTATCTCCTGGATCACAAGGTTTTCAGGTCGCTTACGCTTATCCTTGTTAGCACCTTTTCTTGTCACCTCATCCTTCCACTCCTTCTCTCGTTTCAGGTTATCTTTGTCTCGTTTTCTGATGTCTTCCATAATCAGGTTGATAGGCATCTGCACGCAGTTCTTTCCTGCGCCCGTACCAGCTAAGAGACAACACATTAGCGTAGCCTCATGCTCCACATTGTCGATGTAATTAAAATAGGTGCGGCAGAGGTGGGTGGCTAGCGGAGGAAAGATGGCATGGGCTACGGCAGGCTTATAGACATCCGGTGTCTGAGACACGAGGAGCTCCACGAGCTTAGGCAGCTTCTTCGGCATCTCGGGCGGAGCGGGGTAATCATCTTCACAGTTAGGAGTTTGGAGTGAGGAATTAGGAGTTAAGAGAGTCGCTTGCTTCTCTGCTTGCGCATTGATGCGGATCACATCTCTAGAGAATGGCTTCGAACTGTCTCCATATTTCTCATAGAAGTCATGGATCAGCTGCTGGCAGTCACGCTCTTGGGCGAAGCTAGGCATCTTCACTGCCACTACTCTTCTCAGCTCCTCTTCGCTCATCACCCTGCTCGCTCCTGCGCTCATGATGGCAAGAAGTGAGGAGTGGCGAGAGCCCTCGATATCGATATTCACATTCTTCAGTCCTGCCGACTCCGTGAAGAGGTCGAAGGCTATCAGGCTCTTTTCGCTGGCGGTACCAGAGGTTGGTAATCCGTCAGGAATATTTTGTTGAGTGTTGAATGTTGAGTGTTGAATGTTGAATGGTTGGGGTTGAGTGCCCTGTTGCCGTCTTCCGTCAATGGTGAGACCACGCTTCAGATAAGCCTCTCTGCGAGCCTTCAGCTCATCGGCAGGAAGCACGGCATACCAGTCCTTGGAGCGATAGATCTCCGAGTCCTGATCCGTGATAAAGAGGATTCTCTCTGGGGTGAAGCAACTCTCATCGCAGGGCACGCCAAGTGCCTTACAATACGCTCTCTGCGTCTCCTCGATAGTCATACCTATCGGCATTCGGATGTCGATGTGGAGCTTCTTACGAGCCGAGTATTCCAGATGCAGTAGCATTCCATTCCAGATGGAGTCGCTGCAATTCAGCTGCCTTGCCATTTCGATGGCGATACCCACCAGCTCCTTATCGTCGATGTCGATGGTGGTCTGGAAGAGGAAACTCGTAGGGTCAGCATCCTTCTGCGAGCGATGATTCTTGAGGAATCGGCTGTAGTGGCCGCAGCGGAAGGGCATCAGCCCCTTCAGTTTGTCATTGCCCCCACGTATCTGCTCCACCATATCGTGGAGCCAAGGCTGAGCTATCAGCTTGTCATATTCAGCCAGGGGCAGGCAGCTGGCGCTGCCCTTATTGCCCCCACGCTGAGGATTCATTGCAATAAAGTGGTTCATGCTTAATTATACATTATTAATTATACATTATCTATTACTCCTTATAGTCCTCCCACTCCACATTTTCCTTGAAGGGCTTGATAGCCTTCACCATCTCCTGGTGCTCACCCTTGAGGCAGCGCAGAATCTCCGCCTTGCTCATGTCCTTGGAGAAGGCATAGTTCACCTGCACGGTTCGCTTGCTAGTGCGCACCACCCCGTGCTTGGTCTTGAGAATCTCCGTGAAGGGCTTCTCTCGCTTGCCCTGCACATAAGGCTTGAAGTCCACCCAGTCGCCTCGCCCATTCTCGCCACCCGAGAATATCATTCTGCCCCTGATCACCTGCGGCTTGTCACTGATTACCTCTGTCTCGTTCCATGGCGCCTTGCGCACTGATACGTTACCATTCTCCTCGGTGATCACTGCACCGTCCACCTTTACTGCATTGAGCAGCTTCTTGCTAGTTGCTTTCTTCATAATTGCTTAAATTTCTAAATATTCAGTATTAATGTAAAGACCATATTTTGTGTAGCGAATGTCCATTGGCGAAAGGAGCCCATACTCACAACATTCCTGCACTCCCTTAGCTTCATGCCCAATGACAAAAGCTTCTGAAGCCAACACACGGGGCACATAGATGTTCACCCATTTCTTTGCCAACAGTCCCTCTGGGTCTAGTTCTCCCTGCATGTCATGCAAGAGCTGCTCATCAATAAAGGTTTTGTCTGCACGAAAGTTCTTCTGTCTCTTTCTCACAAATCCCAACTCTCTCTCGGTGAAGAAATACGTCTCCCCCTTCTTAGGCGGTACCAGCACGAAACCGAAAGTAACAACCTCACCCTCAGAATTAGCGATAATCCCGAATGTCTTAGCTCCATTCTTAGAGAAGATTCTCATTACATCTTCCAAGTAATAGTAGAGCTCGCCATCTCTTCTCTCCACCATTCTGAGCTTGCCATACTGTGGATGTTCAAATACATAACAATTCATATATTATATAATGTTTATAGATTGAGAACCCGCAATACGCAAAGTCCCCGCAACCAGACGCGCTGTGCATCTGATTACGGGGGCAAAGGTACTAAGAGTTTTTGAAACTTACCTGCCACGGGGTAGCCCCGTCCATGTGCCACGGGGTAGCCCCGGGGTAGGCAGGCAAGAATTACGCAACATATTAAATATCAATCCATTACATCTTTTATCTTTTCTATGAATCGCTCTATGCTTTTTTGGTCCATTCCTTTAGAATTGCCCTTTCGCAAGGTTTCCTTGTTCATATTCCACAATTCTCCGAATGTAACCCAAGGTTGGTTGATGCTCAATTTATCAGAGATGAGAGAAGCCAACACACCTTTTTCAGAGATCGACATTCTCTTAGGCTGATAACAATCGTCTAGATAATCGTGTTCTTGTAGTTTATTGAGTATTTCGATAGCTTCCGGCGTATTGAGTTCATCAGGCAGTTTTAGCTCCTCCTGTCTGCCCTTAGCTACCCAAGCAGGTTCTTCCTTCAAGCTTATCTCTCGATTGCCAGGACAACCTTGCAAATTATCACCATTGCCCATAACAAACGAGCAACCTATAAACACAGGAACTCCCAGTCCTATCAATTCAGGCAACTGGGACATTGAAAATTCCATTTTGTTTTCATTTTTAAATGTTATTTTATCGAGAAAAAGCCCATTCTTATCCCGAGAAGGGCACACACCACGATGGTGTCAAGGTGAAGCGTCTTCACCCGAAAATTTCTTAAGATTCATCGGATTAAAATTTAGTTAGTTAATAATTCAGATTGTTCATTCACCATTTTGATTGCGATGTCAGCTCTACATCCATACAGCAGTTTGAACTCATCTGTCATTTCAGACAAAGCATCAATCTTCTCTTACTTACTTTTCCCATTAGGTTCAGCTTTCAATTCCTTGTCATATTGGTCTAGATAGCCAGACTTATTTATTAACACATTTAAATACCGTTAACTTTTCGGAGGATATTTTTCGTTAAAATCATTGAGACGAAAGAGATTGTCGCCTTTTGAGAAATTTTTCCTGTGCACATCATCCACGTTGGCATGGCATCGGATGCAAAGACACTCAAGATTTTTGCCATTGTTATCTGTCTTAATACCATTACGATGATGCACTTGCATAAACTGCCTATCCCATGGATTGGTTATCTGCAAGCCACAACGTTCACAGGTGTAATTGTGATATTCTCGATAGCGTCTGCTTATTTGTTCCCAATCTTTCACATAGCCAAATATATCAGCATCCACGTCCTGTGACTGCCCATCAACAATGCCTAGAGTTTCTTTCAAGAGACGGACAAACTCCACCGAATCCTTGATAGAAGATTCTTTCTGAAAAAAATCTTTTTGACTCTTTCTATATTCTTCCAACAATTTACTTCTGCAAAATCCACACAAAGGCAATTGTTTTACGATTACTTCTCGACACCCGTCTCCCAAGTCTATGACAGGTACTTCTTCTGTATTGGCATGTCTATAATGGTCAAATTTTTTGTTATTTATAAAATCTTCTAGCGTGTTGCATTTTGTAATATGCATGCGTGGCTTACTATTCTCATAACCAGTAATATAATAATCTCTTTTATACAAATAGACTTTCTGTCGTACCCCATTGCTACCATTCAGATAGATACCATCCTCATCAAAGGTATAGGTACCATCCTTGATAGCCTGGAGAGTCACTTCCCCAGGCTTCACGGCATGATAACCATCAGCAGAGGCTTCCGCCACATGGATGCCTATGCTCTCTAGATAGTTACGCAATTTATCAAACTTAACGATTGCTTCTATTTCTTCCATACACTTCTCATGTTAATTTGTTGCAGAAGAACCAGTCGTAGCCGAATTTTTCTTCACGAAGTTTTCTAGCACTTCATCACCCGTAGTGATAATACGAAATTCCACACGGCGAGATTTCTCCTTGTCTATCTTGTGATCTTTGCTGGATACGAGCGCATAATCACCATCCTTGTTCAGAGCCTTACCATAAGACAGTCCATTTGCTGTAAACCAATATTCCAAGAGTCGCTGCTGCTCAGGCGGATACTTCACAAACATGGGCTGTATATACATCAATACCGACAATGCTCTCTGCTGCGACAAAATAACATTCGCAACGAATGGCTGAGGATGGAGCTGAGGATAAGGCACATTGTCCGTATGTCCCTCGATACGAATCTCTTGGATATGGCTCCGTAAGCTATCATTCAGCAAGATGTCGAGATACTTAGGGATAAACTCATCCAATATCACCTTAAACTGAGGAGTGATAGCGGCACTACCCTGCGCAAAGAGCACCGTAGGGTTATTAAATCTCATCGACAAATCCTTGCCAATGCTCATATCCCAAGTCTTCGATTCTTCCTTAAACTCGCTCACCAACTTATCGTGAAGTTTCGTCTTGGTTTCTACATAGTCAGTCAGCACATTCTGATTTTCCTTTACCTGAATCATATATGCCACGGCGATAAACAGAAAGATTACCATCAATCCCGTCATCAAGTCGGAAACCGACATCCATACATTTGATTTTGCCATAGTCCTTCATCTCCTATTTATTCTTGTTTGCAGCCTCAACCATAGCCTGTATGCAGGCATCAAGCTGAGCCAAAGTAGCACTGAGTCGCTGATAGAAATGCTGGTCCAATCCAGAGATTTGACTCTCTATCTCCTTAGAGCCATTGCGGATGATGCCAACACCCTCTTCCATCTTACTCTTGGTTTCCTTCCAAAACTCACCGCCATAATCCTTTATCTTTTCGATTTCTTCCAGTTTGGCGATGAGCATTTGTACACCATCCACAAAGTTGCGCTGCTTTCTCACCCAGTCGTTGAGCTTATTGGTAGAATCATCAAACTTCACCATATTGTCCTTGGTAAGTTCAGCCGTCTCCTGTAGCTTCTTGGTTACCTCAATGTAGCTCTGGTTCTCCAATATCACCTTGTTAAGCGCAGCTATCAGTTGTTGGAGTTTGCCTCCATCACCCACCAAAGCCTTGGTATCAGCAGACACCTTGGTAAGCGTAGTAGATGAATTTTCGAAGTCAGTCTCCATATCCTTGTATTGCTGGATGAGCGATGCTATCATATTCTTATTCTCCTGCTGCCATGAGTTAAGTCGCTCCACGCTCTTATTGAGCTGTTCGAAGTTTTCCTGCACCAGTCGCTGTATCAAGCCGTTCATCTGCTTCTGGAATTCCGTGGTGAGCTGCTTCATCACACCCACCAATGCCTCCGTATTGCTCTTCTTAAGCAATTCTGAAAACTCATCAAACTTATTGGTAAGCAGTGTATTCGTCTCTCCCATCTTTCTCTCTATGTCATCTACCTCATCGCCTATAAACTTACCAAAGGTATCAAACTTCTCCAAGATAGAGTCTTCTGTGGAAGAAGTAGCTTCTGTGGCTGTAGCTATTTCGCCCAGAGTATCGGCCATACCTGTCAAGCAGCCGCTGATATCTTGATTGAGCTTTTTGAGTTCTGCCACGTCATCACTCGTATTGCTAATGCTCGTCTTCAAAATCTTCAGATTCTCATCCATATTTTGAACTTTTTCACCCTGCTCTCCAAATGCGACCAGCAATTTATCAAGGTCAGAATGAATAGCAGGTAATTCCTCGTTATTGGCAATCTTATTCAAGCTAGCCGATACTGTAATCAAAGTATCCTTTTGGATGTCGGAATTATTCAACAACTCCTGCAAGAATCCCCTTTGAATCACTATATAGCTATTAATTCCTTTCACAAACGCATTCATATCAGCATAAAAACTATTCTGGTTAGCAGTCTGAGCCTTGATTTCATTTCTTACCTCTTGAAGAGCATTCGCATTATCATTCTTCATGCTCTCTACAGACCGAGCGATTACCGCAGCTGCCTGATTGGCATCAGACACGCCTTTGTCTTCCTTATCGTACAGACTTGACACCTTACGAGATAGAATCATAGAGCCAATCATACCAGCTAAAGAGGTGAGGAAGGCAGTTTTTAGGCCATAAAGGAGTTTAGGGATGCTAACGTCCAAATGATCAGTATCAAAGAGAGCCAAACCCAGGGTGATTCCGCCAAAGGTTCCCAATACTCCTAACGTTGAAATGAGAGATGGCAAGAATTCTATCCATCTCTTCTTATTAGCCAACTGATTATTGTCAGCTTGTTTATTAATCCAAACATAAACCCCAATAGCTAACAATATGATGATGCTCGTAAAAAGCCACCATGATTCATCATTTATCCATACCAAAAAACTCATACTCTATTTTCTTTTATTAATTGCTGTTATATGTTCAAAATTCAAGTTTTAAAATCTACTCACTTTAGCATCGCCATCACATTCTGGGCAAGTATCATAAACATTTTGTTTACCATCACACTTTGGACAAACGCACATACCTTGGCCATGGCAGTTATAGCATTCGCTACAGCCAGTACCACTACAATTTCTGCATCTGATAACTCCATATCCATTGCAGCTAGAACAAAGATGTTTTCCACGTCCACCACACGATAGGCATCGTTTCACTCCTCTACCTTGGCAGAAGAAACACCCCCTACCATCGGTACCGGTGCCTGAGCCCCAGCACATGTCACATCGTTTGCATCCTTCGCCATTACAGTATATACATCTATCTCCACCAGAACCTAAACATATCTTGCATTTTATTCTTCCATAACCTCCACAAGAACTGCAAGTAATTTTACCTGTAGCATAACATCTAGGACAATCTATATAACCACCCGAGCATTTCTTGCACGCTACATAAGCCATTCCTTCTCCTTCGCATGTAGGACAGGTCTTATACATAATGTGCATTACGCTCTCATAAGTAAGGAAAATAACAGCAATGGTTGCAACAATAACCAAAACGACCTTTTTCTTCTTCATTTTCTACTCTTTATTGATTATACTTATAGTTATCTACCTGCTCCATAATCATTTGGAATACTTCTTGATTCCATACTGGAGGATAGCCAGACTTGTACAGCAACATCATCAAGTCATTGGATAACTTACTTTTCAGATTGTTGTTGTTGATGAAGTCGGCATAGATGGTCATATCATCCACCAAGAGCTTGATTTTCTTTGCCAGCTCGATGCAACGCTCTTCCGGATATTCAAACTGATGCGTGTCACGCACGCTTACCAGTACATCGAAAAAGGCTTTTTCCTCGAAGGATATACCTAACTCCTTAAATTTCTGGCTATCAGCCTTCAAGTCCTTGAATAGCTCTACCAGCTTATCCGTCAAGCTTTTCACTTTTTCATCTACGATGTCTGTTACAGCATCAATGGTAGCATGAGCCACCTCATTGGTAAAGGTCAGATTATCACGAGTGTTATATTCATCGGCAAGTTCCGATATAATATACATCATGTTTCTCTTGTCTTCCAACCCATTATCTATAAACTCAAAATTGCGTACTCTATCTTTTATGGAATCGATACGCTGCTCTAAATAATCTATCTCTTCCATAATTATAGAGCTTTAGTTGAAGTCAAAGTGATGCTCAGCGTAAACTCCCCACCTGGCATTTCGGTGGTACTAAGCGTCCAAATGATTTTGCCAGTATCTGGGTCTACGTCTATAGCGTAAGAATCGACTTCGGCTTGCGCATCAAAGGACACGGCGAAGCGCCAGAGGCCATTGCTCAGGATATGGTCTCGGGTAATGCGAATCTGGGAATAGTCTTGGATATGGAGCTCTAGTCGCTCGGCTATCTCTGCGTAGCTGAGCAGCCACTGGGTGGTGTGATTGTTTTGGTTGGTATACTCTATGCCCTGGGAGGTGAAGCCTATGCCTGTGGAGTCGGTAATGGCATAGTAGCTCACGGCAGGGGTATCGCCCTGCTGGGCTGTGATGTTGACTTCGGGATGGGTATCACTAAGGATTTCGTCTTTGCTACAACTGGCAAGGATGAACGACAATATGATGGCTGCTAGCGCAGCAAATGTCCCCGATAAGGGGGAGACCGTCCGAAAACTTAATTAGGGAAGCAAACAACTGAATTGAGCATTTTTCTTTTGCTCTTTATAGTTAATTAACCCTGTATCTTCTTGATTCTCAATTATTTTATGTATCTTTGTATTAAAATACAAGAAAGATATGGCATATAAAAAAGGTCAAGATAGACGACAGAGGGTTCTTTT
>OHHJ01000002.1_pt1 | contig 122948 bp, 130 predicted proteins | sample 1568041 | NCBI WGS metagenome assembly OHHJ01 (sample SAMEA3879573, study PRJEB24766) | human gut metagenome | biome: human-associated habitat; feature: feces | place: USA | collected 1985/1987
CAGCTGTTACTGCTTTTTTTTGAATTATGCAAGGTATAAACGCGGAGCCGCTTACATAAATTCAATAGAAGTATCATAAAATTCAGGTAAGTTGCTTGTAAAAAAGCCTTTTTTGAGGATTTATGTCTAGAAATACAGGCACAAAAACTAAGAAATGTCTAGTATTTCAGTTTTATAGAATTGATAATGTCTACTATTTCTGTTTTATAAAATTGATAGTGTCTACCTTTCTAGTTTATAAAGTATGCCAATATTAACCAGGAATAAGATGGGAAACACAGACAACTGTAGTTAGGAATAAGCACATAGGTTGGTCTCTTAGTGCCCGTCACACGGTCACTAAGGGATCAGGTGACGGGCATCGATAGACCAAGTGTTGGGTACTCATTGCCCGTACTGCGGGCATTGAATGCCCATTTCGTGGGGTAATTTTTGGGCACTATTTTGAGCAAGCAAATTGTAGTTTTTCTATATTTAGTTGACTATAATTTCGTGTTTTCTTTTGATGCATCATGGTGATTTAATGATACTTCTATGGAATTCATGATACTTCTATGATACTTCTTTGTAAATATATTTGGAAGTATCATTTTGTAATCCGTTACGTATCAGTGATATACTTGTAAATAATGATACTTTGAGACTTTTTTCAAGAAAAAACATTTATGTGCGAGGATAAAGGGATGGGCGAATCTGCGTCATTTGTAAGCGACTCTCACCCAGAAGGAGGTTGCCGAGCTTACTGGGCTTGGCTTGACCACCATCCACAAGTTTGAGAATGGTACAGCGGGCAATCTTTCGCTTTCCACTTTTCTCCTCTTGCTGAAGGTGGTGGGGCAGATTGATGCCATCAATGATGTGCTTCCAGAACTTCCTCCATCTCCTTATCTGATGAGAAAGGTAGAGAAGAAGGCACAGAGAATACGTCATACAAAACGATGACAGGTGGATCAGTTCCATAGAGTCAGCGATAAATGTTCATCTCGTTTCATGGGGGTTGGAGGATAAAGACAACAGTTCTTCTTCTTCTTTTGAGAAGATGGCAAAAGTTGTACAGATGTTCGTATAGAGCAGGCTTACAAAGCCAACTTCCATTTGTATGCAAGCATAGATGGGCGAGACTGTAAGTTTATTATCGGAAAGAATAAGCCAGAATATGCTTTGATTCAAGAGTTGGGAGTATCCGATCTTTCAGAGTCGATGCTCATTGATTTGGTAGCGAAATATCTGGTGAAATAGAAGAAAAGTGATTAAAAATAGAAAAAGCAACGAAAAATAAAGAAAAGAGAGGCTTATATGTAAATTTTCCCCCAAAACTTATGGCTATGTCGGGAAAGTTTTGTAATTTTGAAGCGGATTTGGTGTATGCCATTTCCAAGACATATTAGAATATAAAGAGGCGTTATGCTTATCTTGTAACTTTGGAAACCTGAGAAATTTTCAAAAAGAGATACAATGGTAGCATAGTGGTTCTCACGCATAGCGTGGGCTACTATTACTATATCTGTATCTCAGGGTTTTCTCAGGACCTCCAAAGTTAGGTGTGGTATATGTAGACCACGCTTCTTGTATATGAAAGTTTAACTAATAAATAATGAGATTATGAAAGTAATTTTAAAGAAAGCCGTTGTGGTTGTTACCATAGGAATGATGGCAATGCTACAGTCTTGTTCTAGTAATGACGACCTGGATGGTTACACTCCTACTAATTTTAATGTAGGTGGTAAAGTAGAAAAAGGTCCTTTTGTTAGAGGTACAGCCATTCAAATGCAGCCTTTAGATGCTGACCTAGATGAAACAGGTGAGTCTTTTACTTCTACGATTACAGATAATGAGGGTACTTTTACTTTTGGATCTAAATTGTTAAAGTCACCCTATGTAAAACTGTCTGCTTCTGGATATTATTTTAATGAAGTAACTGGTGAACTTTCTAAAGGAACTTTGGCTTTAAATGCCGTTGCTAATCTTCAAAATGCAGCTGATGTGAACTTGAATATTCTTTCACATCTTAAGTATCAGAGAGTAATGGATTTGGTTTCTAAGGATGGTAAGTCGTTTAAGGAAGCAAACAATCAGGCTCAAGAAGAAGTTCTCAAGACTTTTGGTCTCGAAAAGTATGCCAAGACTGATGTTAATCATTTCTCAATTACTTCTGGTACAGATGAAGCTGCAGCTCTTATAGCTGTGTCATCTTTAATTCTGTACAATCGTTCTGAAGCACAAATTACAGAGTATTTATCTCAACTTTCAGAAGAGTTTGCTGAGGATGGTAATTTCTCTGAAACTACCAAGCTGCAAATTCGTAAAGATATGTTCTCTTTGGAAAGCAAATTGCCTCAAATAGCAGAGAATATCAAGAAACGCTATCAAGAGATGGGTAAAGAGGTTGCCGTTAAGAATCTTATCTATTATTTCGATTGGGATGGAGATGGAACCGCAGGAAATGAAATTGCGCCTGAAAATCATCCTGTCAGTTTGGAAGAAAATAATATCAATGTACCTATGGAAGGTGGAAGCTATGAGGTAAAGGTGAATACAACTGTACCTGTTTACTTAGAGCGACCAAGTATTCCTGGTGATGATATATACGATAATTCGACTTCTGTTTCGGGAATGGGAATTTATGAAACCGGAAGTGGAAGTGTACCTAGTATCAACTATACTAAAGAATTGAAAAATAATATCTTAAAGGTGGTTGTAAAGGCTGCCTCTTTTAGAAAGGAACAAGCAGTTTCAATTCCTTTATATGATGGTATGGGTAATGTAGTGGCTCGCTTGAACTTAACTCAGCAAGCTAATCCTAATGCAGAAATCATAGTACCTCGACTCGGAAGTGAAGGCCTCAGTTGTGTTTATGGATTTTTGATAAGTTTGGCAAATGCTGTAACCCTTGAGGCTCAGATGAATTATCGTTATACAAAGATAATAAATGATCCTAATTTTGTTGCTCCTATTCGTAGCAGTGAACCGAATATCCGTAAGTGTTGGAATGATTCATACCAAGCGCTGAATATGATTGCATGGCTGTATAGAGCAGATGCCATGTATAGGGCAGTATATTCTCCTTATCTGAATGTTTATCGAGATTTGTGCTACTATCAAATGTTGATTTGGTGGGGTGGTGTAGTTGTGATGCCTAATGCAGGTTTTGAAGGTTATGCAGATTCTTATGTTTCAAAAACATCTGAATCTAGTATTCTGCAAATGCTGGAAGAAGAACTGGTAGATGCAATAAAAAATTTGGATGAAAAGAAATGTGTAGCTTTTGCAACCAACGCCAATGATGCTCTGTTCGTATCGAAGGATGTGGCTCGTATTCTTTTGGCGAAAGTATATATGTATCAGCAAAAATGGGCTGCAGCTAGTAATCTTCTCCAACAAGTTGTTGACAAAAATATATACTCTATGGAAAAAGTTCCAACAAAATATACATCTGAAAACAAAGATTTAATATTGGCATTGGAGTTTGGTAATGGGTCAAGAGCCTCTAGAGTAAATGTAGACGGAAGTCCTGAAAAGGTAGTACCTATCATGACTACTACAGATGTCAAGCTTTTATATGCTGAATGCGAAATTCACTTGGGTAACAATGCAAAGGCTTCAAAATATATTTCAGAAGTAGATAATGTGAATGGTATTTCCGGAACAAGTGTTTCTGTTGAAGGAATTAAACAACTGAGGAAGTCTCTTAAATTGCAAGACTATTTTGCTTTCTTGAAAAGGAATGGTTTGGCGATGAAAGAACTCGGATTAGAAAAATATCAGTTGCTTTTACCTATTCCTGAAAATGCAATAGATATGAATCCAAATTTGACTCAAAACCCAGGGTATTGATATACAAAAATAGGGAGCGTTGATATTTCATAACGTTCCCTATTTTCTTGAAATAGACTCTGGTAGTCTAGTAGTCTGTAAAGTCTAAAAGTTGAGTAAAGGTTACAAAGTGTTTCAACTCGACCCTTGTATCCTTATACGTAAAATGCCCCACCGCCTCCCACTTTGGAATTTCGTTTGCAAATGGTACGAAATTTATTTTAAATCGGGACTTCCGGTATGGGGGGAGATGTTACATGGGTAGCATTTTTATCTCATATTCTTTCTTGTTTTGTAGACAAAATGCGTTTTTATGACCTGATTTAACATTCTTAAATACAAATATGTCAATGAAATCTACTTTTTCGTGAATTTTCTAGCTCAAAAGTTTGTATTATCAATAATTATTCGTATCTTTGCAGCAACAGAATCCGCCACGCTTCCCATTTGAACAGCGAACCAGGGCGGGTCTTTTGCTTTTTATGGGTACATTAAGATTATACACTAAGCAGGCTCTTTCTATTTTGGAACAAATAGAACTACTAAAAAGTAGAGGCTTAAATATTGCTGATTCATCCAAGGCTGTAAAATTTCTTGGTGAGGTCAGCTATTTTCGTTTTGTTCAATACCTTCGTCCTATGGAGGAAGACAAGACTACGCATCAATTTAAGCCTAATAGTAGATTTGAAGATGCCGTAGCTCTCTATAACTTTGATATAGAGTTGAGAGATTTGATGTTCAAGGCTGTTCAACGATTAGAGATTGCTTTGCGCACAAAGATTATACAAGAGTTCTCTTTGGCACATGGACCATTTTGGTTCTTTGATACAAGCCTTGCTGACGATGAGCACAAGTTTATTGAGAATATGAACTCCATAGACCGAGAGCTTCAGCGTTGTAAAGAGGACTTTATCAAGGAACATAGGCGCAACTATGACAAGCCGATATTCCCTCCTGCATGGAAAACGCTTGAACTGGCATCTTTCGGTACGCTTTCAAAACTCTATTACAATTTCGGTGACAAGAAGTTGAAGAAGCGTGTAGCTCGTCAGTTCAATCTTCCACAGCATGAGGTGTTGGAAAGTTGGATGCGTAGTGTAACTGTCCTAAGAAACTGTTGCGCTCATCACTCACGACTTTGGAATCGTTATCTCTCCAATGCTCCACAAATGAATGCCTCTTTGCGTGGTGCATGGGTGAACATAGAAGGTGTTGATGCGAACAAAGTATATGCTATAGCCTGTTGTATTGCATATTGGCTTGATTCTATGGGATATGGATTGGACTTCAAGAATGAGCTCAAATCCTTACTCGTTTCTTATCCACAGGTAGATCCTGCAGCAATGGGATTCCCTGAAAATTGGATTTCCGAGCCCCTATGGAGATAACTTTATAGATAAAATACAAGTAAGCTTATGCCTAGTAAAAACTTGCAGGAAACATTATAAATGAAAAACAGCCAACTTTCAAATATTCTATTGAAGGTTGGCTGTTTTTTCTTGCTCAAAAGTTTGTATTATCAAAGATTATTCGTATCTTTGCAGCACGAGAACCCGCCAAGCCTCTCAACGATGCTCAAATGTGCGGGTCGTTTTTTAAGGCCGTTACCGCCCCGTTTCAAGCATGTTTTGTTGAATTGTGGTTCTGTTTTTGCAGTGATATATTGTTAATAATCAGAAAAATGCTTGTTTTCTGAAATATTATCTGTATCTTTGTACATTAATTATTAAGAGTAAGATTATGGCTTCAAAGAGATATCCTTTGGGAATACAAACGTTCTCCGAAATCGTGAAGGGGAATTACTTCTATGCTGACAAGACGGCTATCGTCTATCAGCTGGCTCATTATGCCAAATTTCATTTCCTGAGTCGCCCACGTCGATTCGGAAAATCCTTGTTTGTATCTACTCTCCAGGCTTATTTCGAGGGTAAGAAAGAACTGTTCAAGGGCCTTGCTATCGAACAGATGGAGAAGGAATGGACGGCATATCCTGTCATCCACTTGGATCTGAGCTGCGGTAAATATTATAGTTTGGAGAATACATATTCAATTCTAAACGGAATACTAGAAGTAGAAGAGAAAAAATATGGTTTAAAAGTTAATCCAATAGATGAGAAGTCTTTTGGAGGTCGTCTTAAGAACATTTTGCTTGCAGCAGCTGCTCAAACAGGTAAACAAGTTGTCGTTCTCATCGACGAATATGACGCACCTATGCATGATTCTGTAAGTGACGAAGAGTTGCAGAAGACTATCCGCAACATCATGAGAGATTTCTTTAGCCCCTTGAAGCAGCAAGAGGGAAACATCCGCTTTGTATTCATCACAGGCATTTCCAAGTTTAGGCAGCTCAGCATCTTTAGTGAATTGAACAATCTCAAGATTCTCACGTTGAAGGATGAATACAGTAGCTGTTGTGGTATAACCAAGAGTGAATTGACTCAGTATTTTCGTGAGGGAATCGAGGAGATGGCTGAGCATAATGGACTCACTTATGAGGAGACCTTGCAGCAACTCAAGCAGCATTATGATGGCTACCACTTCAGTATCAATAGCGAGGATATCTTCAATCCTTACAGCATTATCAATGCTTTGGACGATAAGGAGTTTAATAGCTATTGGTTTACATCTGGTACGCCTACGTTCCTGATAGAACTGATGCAGCAGAAGAATTTGGATATGATGGACTTAAATGATATCTGGGCTAGAGCTAAACGCTTCGATGTTCCTACTGAGACGATTACTGACCCTGTGCCAGTCCTTTTCCAAAGTGGGTATCTTACGATTAAGGGATATGACAAGCAGTTAGGTATGTATTACCTTAGTTTTCCTAATCAAGAAGTTAGACAAGGTTTTTCGGAAAGCCTTTGCCAATATTATACCCCTTCAGAGGTAGGCGAACTTGATGCTATCGTATATGCTTATAAAAAGAATGTGCTCATCAATGACGACATGGGAGCCTTTATGCCTCACTTGAAGGCATTCTATGATAAGTTCCCATATACGATCATCAACAATAATGAGCGTCACTATCAAGCCGTGATATTCACCATCTTCACCATGCTTGGCGAAGATGTGAAGGTGGAGCATACCACTTCGGATGGAAGAATAGACCTTGTGCTCAAGACGGATAAGAGTATCTTTATCTTTGAGTTGAAATATAAGAAGTCTGCCGACATCGCCATGGCGCAAATCAGCGATAAGAACTATGCCAAGGCTTTTGCCGATGATGGGCGAAAGGTTGTGAAAGTGGGTATTAACTTCTCGGAAAACCAGCGAAGTATAGAGGATTGGGTGATAGAATAAATGAAATAGAAGAAAGTTGGTGACCTTCATCAGGTGTATATCACCACACTATATAGATAAAAATATGCCTGAACAGGGGCGGTAACTCGATTTTTTAGGTAGTTACCGCCCCATTTCAAGCATGTTTTGTTCTTTTGTACAGTCGCAGAACTTATATAATCACCGCCGTTCCGCTGCACGTAACCATCAGCATGGAGCCGCTGTTGCCTACAGTTTCGTAATCCAGGTCGATGCCCACGATGGCGTTGCAGCCCAGGGATGCGGCACGGTCGGCCATCTCTCTGAGGGCTGTATCCTTAGCCTCGCGGAGGGTGCTTTCGTAAGAACCGCTTCTGCCGCCGATTACATCACGGACACTGGCAAAGAAATCCTTTACAAAGTTGGTACCGATGATGGTTTCGCCGGTCACTACGCCACGGTATTCACGGATAGGGTGGCCTTCTATGGTTGGAGTGGTACTTAAAATCATAACGTATGTTCTAAATAATTGAAAATTAAAAACTTATGCAGACTGCTTTTTCCTTGTGCAGTTTTTATTCAGGTTTTTCACGATTTCGGACGTGAAGCCAGTCGCATAGAACTCACCAGAGCCAAGGAGCAGCCAGTATGGGTTGATGTGGTAATCACGTACCAGGAACTGAACCCAAGACGGACGAAAGCGACCGTAGTACTCGGCAGGCTCGTCTCGCAGGGACATGATGTTCCAGCGGTTGAGACCATACCGGTCTGTTATTGTCTTCAGACCGCCAATGCAACCATCAGTCTTCAGGCGGTCGATGGCAGAGAAGAAACGAACTACTATATCCACATCAGCGGACATCAGATTTTTATCTTCCATAATCTTTCTGTTTTTGATAGGCACGACTGAAAACGCTTTCCAGCCTTGCCCGATGATTATTCAATCTTTGCGACCAGTCCTGCAACTGAGCCAGCGAGGGACGAGAAGCCAGCAGTCCATCCACCTCGGAAGGAGTGAGCACTGGCAAATATTTCTCGTATGCGAGAAGGTAATCAATTCGGCACATTCGGCATAACTAACATTACAAAGATATATCCGAGAATAGCAGCGAAACCAAAGTATAGATAAATCTTTGCTATTTTCTCGTTTCTTGCCATGATATAATCATCAGCCTCAATCTCCACCTTACGCCTAGTCAATTGATGACCATCGTACCTTTCCCCTCTCTTGTAGCGACCATCAGCGACATAGACCGCCTGCGATGTATACTGCCAGCCATAGGCAGTATGTTTATTTTTCAGCTTTCTGTAGCCAACAATCAGTAGGACAACTCCACCGATGATGCTAAACACAAAACCAACGAAACCCCAAAACCAAGCAACACCAACAGAAGGGACTATCGGCTGGATTCCTTCATCCTCCATCTTGCCAACGCTGGAAACACGACCAGCACCACCAGCAGAAACATTCCGGTGCGGTATAGAGTGAGCATCGCCATAGATGTTATTGCTGACAACACGACCAGCATCCCTTCCTACCTGATTGACAGCAGAGCGAACGAAACCCTTTGCCAGTCCATTAATGAAACTTCCCATACGCTATTTATTTAAATGATTTATATTTCTGTCGTAGAACTCATTCCAAGCCTTTTTCTTGATGAAGACGAAGAAGAGCAGCAGCCCTAGGGCGACCATCAGCAGCTGCAGCGGCTGGCGAAAAACACCGAACCCGAAAGAACGCTGGAAGTCGATGCAGAATGAAATCAGCACTCCGTATGTAGCGAACGCTCGATGCACCCAGCAGAAGCCATAGGCAAGGCTGACGATGATCCAGGCAATGAACCCGAAGAGCGAGCAGTCGAATATCCACTCCGTGAGTTTTACCCGAAAGCCGAACGAGAGCAGAGTGCAGTGAATCAGCATTACAAGCGCACCCACTGGAGGAATGATGCCTATTATCAACCTGCTGGCTTTCCATAGCCAGCTTTTGCCGAGTGCGGCAAGAAGAACCTTCTCCTTCCGCTCTATGGAATCCTCATCTTTCATCGTTACTTAGAATTTTAGTTGATATTGTACCTGGAGCGAGAACTAAAGTTCACGCAACCATTTCTCGCCAGATTTCGTCTTAGACCAAATCACGAGACCTGTGCCGATAACCGCACCTATGAACATAAATAAAGTTGCTAGTTCCATAATCTAAACATTTGAATTATTATACTTCATTACATTATTAGCGAAATAAGCGAAGGCGAATGACGCTATGACACCGAAGACGATGAAAAGGACATTATACAATCCTATCTCATCGCCAGTGATCAATGGAGAGAAACCACCGATACCCGTTCCGCTTATAAACAGATTGGAGACACCATACAGATACGTTGCAAGCAGCGTCCTGCGGTCGTGCTCTTTAATTAACTTACTAACCATACTTTTTCATTTTGCAAAGTTACAAAATTATTTCTGCCCGACAATGGCAAGCAGCGTTTTTACCTGACTTTGCAGGAACTCATTCTGTTCTCGCAGCAGTTTATTCTCAGCAGCCAAGGCAGCATCACTACCTATTGACTGGGAGACATTGGAGCTGTTCGAACCATTGACGTTTGAACCGAAAACAGCCTCTTCCATCTCAGCAGGGAGGGGAGGGGCACACTTGTCTATTATTTCCTTTATCTTTTGAAAGAAATCTATCTTTATAGACTTGCGATTAAACTTCGCATTCAAGTTCTGAGGACTTGTTCCTAACTCCTCCGCAACAGCAGCAACGGACATTCCCGAGCGCTTTATATATTGTTTTAGTTCTTCTCCGTTCATATTAAAACAAAATTAAATAAAATTAAATTAATATTAAAACCACTATCAAATGTTTTGTAATCTAAAATATTTGTTTTATTTTTGCAAACGATTTCAGAAACGAGTTTAAAAACTCTTTTGCAAAGATAAAGAAAATAATTTAAAATACAAATAAAATGGGAGAAAATTTTAATTATGATTTTCGAACACCGTTGCAGAAGCAGCAGGACGAAAGAAAGAAGAACATCATAGCGATGTTTGCAGATTTCCGAGCAAAAGCACCTGCCGAGACATCAGACAGCAGAATAATGCTCGCAGTATCACAGCGTGTTGGTTGCACCCAGCAAAACGTGCGTGTTATCCTCATTAAGGCTGGATTGATAACACCAAAGAAGAGACGTGCAGCCGTACGCAAATAATCAAGTAGAACCAATTTAAACATTCAGAGCGTATGAAGAAGTTTATCGAGATTATCACAAGTGACGAAGTATTATCCCTGGTAATTGCCACCATGTTAGTAACTTTAATCTTTTGGAGGGCTTAGTTATGACGAACGTAGAACCAAAGGTAGCGGATGCAGGCAGATACACCATGACAGAGACCTGCAAGGTGCTTGGCATCCATCGCAACACCCTGCGCAGATGGTTGCAGGCTGGTAAGATTAAGGTCAAGTTCCGCAGAATCGACAACCGCAAGGTTTTCGAGGGCAGCGAGATTAAAAAAGTCTGGAGGATTGCATTATGAGTAAGACATCAATCAATATGAGCTGGAAAGAAATGATACGGGTGGAACGTGGAGCCGATATTACAGAAATGGAAGCACCTATTCCTAGCACGATTGGAGAAGGCTTCACCTTCTGCCTTGATCTTGATGGCGAGAAATATACCACAATAGGTGATTATACGAAAGGAAAGCGTGATGTGGAGTTTTGCATAACTTCTTATATAGGTTATTGTGGTGGAGCAGAGCATTACTATTGCTCTATTAGTATTCCTGTGGTAAACAGAAGCGGAAATAAAATTGTAGGAGGATACCTTGGTGGCATAAAGATTCCTAACGAGTACCAGGGATTCAAAGCGAGTATAGTCAGACCTCTTTCAAAAGAGGAGGCGGCAGACACTAAAAGATGGGAATGGTACGAAGAAGGTGACATGGTGGATGCGTTTTGCTCACTCAAAGAACTTAATAAATGTATCGAAACGATCCGTAAGATTTTCCCGGAAGACAAATGGAATGTCGTGATTAAAAGAAGAATTTAGCATTATGAAGCCAAGAATTATCGAGGAATGCAGGACGAAAATGTACGATGCCATCTGGCTGGAGTTAGACCGTGATCCACAGCGACCAGCGGTTGCAAGGGTAGACATCAAGACCAAGGCAGGCGGCATCTGCGTATGGTGCGACAGAACCGGGAACGTAGCGGTCGTGACGCACAAGAACAGCAACAACGAAAGCGAGCGGCTGGAGGAAGCTATCGAGGGTTGCGTTAACTATCAGGACGTGATGGACGACTGGCTGGAAGAGAACAGCCAATACGCAGACCAGGACGTGATGGACGCCTTCGAGGAAAGCAGGCTCGACAGCCTTATGGCTCAACTGGTTTGATTACGATGTTAAACAATTATTATATGGTTCTGCAGCGGCAGAGCAAAGGGCGCACGCAAAACTCATTTTTCAAGGTTATCTAAAATTAGTTGTTTTTACCATGTAATATGCGGAAACGACAGCGTGCGCCCTGCAACGGAAGGGCATCCACCAGCAGCAGGCAAGGGTGGGGTAGCAATCAACTGGGGTTCGAATCCCCAGCCTTCCACTAGAGTTAATTAAAAGATTATGTTGAACAATAAAAAGAACGAATTATGGAAGATGAAATTATTCAAGTAAGCGGTGGCGAAATGCTGGAAGCTATCAACCGCTCGGAGATTGACGGACAGATTGCCACTGCGCACAAGTTCCCGAGAGACATCATGCAATGCAAGAAGAACATGGTAGCATTAGCAGCCATGGACGATGATGTAGCCTACAACTGCTTCTATCATCTGGAGCGCAAGGACAAGGACGGAAAGACAACAGTAATCGAGGGTCCTAGCGTCAGGTTTACGGAAATCATTTCCGCCTGCTGGAAGAACCTGCGCATCGCTGGTCGCATCATCGCAAACGATGGCAAGACCATCACGGCACAAGGCGTATGCCATGACCTAGAGAGCAACGTTGCATACTCTACCGAAGTAAAGCGAAGCATTCTGACCTCGAAGGGCTACACCTATTCGCAGGATATGCAGGTGGTGGTTGGCAATGCAGCTGTGGCGATCGCCCAGCGTAATGCAATCTGCAAGGTCGTTCCGCAAGTATTGATTGCAAGCGTGGTGAAGGAAGTGCAGGCAAAGGCACTCGAGCACATAAAGCAGACTGGCGTACAGAGCCAGTGGAAGAGCTGCGTAGCCTGCTTCCAAGTTTACCAGGTGACAGACCTTATGCTGCTGGAATACCTTGGCAAGAAATCAGCCGAGGAAGTCACGGCAGAGGACATTCAGAAGCTGGCTGGTGTGTACAACGCCATCAAGGAAGGCACGACCACCGTAGAGGAGACCTTCAAAAAGCCAAAGCAGCAGGATGCCATCGCACAGCAGGCGCAGGCAGCAGCCGAGAGCGCACAGAAGAAGGCAGAGAAGGCAATGAGCCGCAGCCAAGGCAAGACTGGCACAGCAGCGAAGAAGTAGTTTAGTTTATAATGTTATAACGTTTGCCCGAACCGCCACGGCACAACCTATGGGGTGGGCTCCCATCACAACCTACCAAGGGAAGCCGTGGCAACTTTTAAACATTCAGTAAAAAATTATGGCAGAAAAAGAAAACAATCAGAAACACAAGAGCACCATCGACAAGTACTTTAGCAGAACCGCAGATGGTTACAAGGCATGGTCAGAAGAAGCCGAAGAAGAAAGATGCTATCTGCAGGCTGCAATAGAGCCGACTGGAGATGCAGATGAAGACGGAAACCAAGGATTCGATTTTCATATTGCTTACCACGGTAAAACCGCTTACCTCGCAGATGGAATTGCTCAAGCAATGCGAAGGGATAAATTCCTTCGCACGATCGTTATTACAGCTGCTAGAAGATTCTTTTTTGATAAATAAAACATTCAGACAATGAAACAGATAATAAAATACAAAAGCAGAGAGGAGTGGTTGCAGAACCGCTCAAAGGGAATAGGAGCATCAGAGGCAGGCACAGTACTGGGACTGAACCCATGGGAAACACCATACCAGCTGTGGAGACGCAAGAAAGGTATCGACCCACCAAAGGTTGAGAACTTTGCGATGGTTGCAGGACATCTGCTGGAGGATGCCGTTGCGCAGTTCTTTAAGCGAGAAAGCCACTGCCACATCATCAAGGCGAGCACGGACGACTACACCATCACGAACACCGATACTCCGTATCTGCGTGTATCTCCTGACCGCACCTTCTGGAGAACCGGGGCAACGCACAACGAAGCGAGCAAGAGCATCCTCGAGTGTAAGACCACGCAGATGCAGATAGATGCAGACGACCTTCCGAAACATTGGTTCTGCCAGCTTCAGATGAACCTCGGAGTGGGAGAATACAAGGACGGAGCACTTGCCTGGCTGACAGCAGGCAGGGAGTTCGGCTACCGTGACATCGATTTCGACCCCGAATTCTTCGGATGGATGCGTGACGAGATAACCAAGTTCTGGCTTGACTACATCGTGGGCAACCAAGAGCCGCCAGCCTACAGCGCACAAGACGTTCTCCTAAAGTCACCTCTACATGTAGCTGGCAAGGAAGTGACCGCAACGAAGGAGATACTCGAACAGATTGCTAGGCTCAAGGAACTCAAGGTTCAGAACAAGAAACTGGAGACCGAGCAGGATGAGATTGAGGACAACTTGAAGCTGTTCTTCGGGGACGCAGAGAGCATCGTGGACGGAAACGGAAAGATGCTGGCAACGTGGAAAGCACCGAAGGCAAGCGAGAAGTTCGATGCCAAGGCTTTTCAGGCAGACCATCCTAAAGCGTGCGCCAAGTACATCAAGCAGGTGCAAGGCGCACGGAGATTGCTAATTAAGTAAAGGCAGGGCTTATGGCTGTTCCTATATCAAAAACCGACCTACGGAATATAATTTCCCAACTGGAGAATTATATTTCCCTAGGTGGGAAAGTGACAGCACCGACCGACACAAGCCAGCGGAACAAAATCCGGATGGCTACAGTGTTAAAACGGAAGCTGGAAAAGAAATTATCATTATCAGAATAAAACATCATGAGTGATTCATTTATCATATACACATCATATTTAAAAATCTTCGAGCAACTGACCGATGCACAACTCGGGCAGCTAACAAGGCACATGCTTTATTTTGCTAAGACTGGCGAAGAACCTAACATTGAAGATCCTATCGTTAAGTTATCATTCGCATTCATCAAAGATGATATGGAGCGAAATAAGCGTAAATACGAAGAAAAGTGCGAGCGTCTCCGGGCAAATGCACGAAAACGCTGGGATAATAAAAAACAATTGGATGCAGAAGCTGGTGAAGGTATGCAAAAGCATACAGACGTATACAAAAGCATGCAAATGCATGCAAATGCACAAATTGCAATGCATAATGATAAGGAATATGTAAATGATAATGTTTATGATAATGTAGATGTTAATGATGTTTCTAAAGAAACAAATATATTAGAACCTTCTAAAGAAGCTTCTATGCAAAGTTTTTCCGAGAAAAACGTTTGCGCTGCAGAAGAACCGCAAAAAAGTTCTGAGAAAAAGAAATCCAAGAAAGGCGAAATCGACTACGCAGCCATCAAGGACTACTGGAACGAGCAGCACGACAAGACCAACAGCGCAATGCGAAGGCTGACGCTGATGACGGAAAACCGCAAGGAGGCAATCAGAGGAAGGCTCAAGGACTGCAAGGGAGATATTTCCAAGATTTACCTGGCAATCGACAAGGCTATGGCTAGCGACTATCTGAACGCAGGGCATTCCTGGGCATCATACGACTGGGTAATGACAAGGAAGTATTTCCCGAAGGTGCTGGAGGGTAACTACGACAACACCAAGCCAGCCGCAAGCCAGCAACCGCAATCGGCAGCAGTCAAGGCGCAGGATCCTGCGGCAACGGCAAGACCGAGCATCGGGGAACTCTACGAGCAAGCCAAGCACCAGCAGCCAGCGAGCCAGCAGAATCAAGACAACAAGTTCCGGTGGGTAATCCAGCAGAACCTCGAAGACTTGAAGAAGAACCCAAACAACAAGCCAGCAAAGGATTCGCTGACAAGATACTACGAACGTGGAGTTCTGCAGCGGCTGGGCATCGACTGGAAGCCCGAAAAATAACAGATGAGGGCAAAATCAGCCGCTCTGGGACGTTTTCATGCTTCGGGCGGTAAATTATAAGGCAAACAGATTTTAAATACTTAAAACAAAAGAATTATGGCAAAAGAAGTATGTATTGTAAACAACGAATGCTTCAAGACAGAATACCCGGTAGGGTCGACAATTAGCATTGAAGGTGTAAATTGCAAGGTGGTTGAGGATATAGGTCTATCTGAATATAACTGCCACGAGTGCATCTTGAACGGTAAGAGAGAAGGCATTATGTGTATGAATCTTGCTTGTCTGAATAGTGAAAGAGAAGACCGCAAGGACGTACACTTCGTAAAGATTTAGAAGTATGAATGATATGAAGAAAATAAAAAGCAAGAAAGTTCAGGACTATGTTATGAACGACATGGTGTTTAAGGTTGATATGCCAAGGCTATTGAAAGAGATAGCAGAGTGTTCAAAAAGTACTCCTTATCCTGTGACTTTTACGATTATGGCACGTGTGCTTGAAATACTTGCAGAAAGGGCTGTTGAAATAGATGACCCTGCGCTAAACATCATTATGATGCATCTTGGACTTTACGAAGGGGTGCATGATGAGAACGCAAGTAAGGTTATATCTCGATTGCGCAAGTTGATTACGGATGAACAAAAAACGGAGGAATAGCCATGAATGAATTATTTTTTCACGAATGCAGAGCCGCAGGGCTCGTATTCAAGACATCGAACGATTGGTGCAAATGGCTGACCGATAACAGCTACGACATCAAGAAGCCGGTCGCAGAGCACGAAGGCTTCCAGTTCAACATCAAGGATGTTTGCATCAATCCGCACGTAATCGAGTATGCCGTAGAGGGTGCAGACAACTGGGGATGGAAGGTAATGACCGCCAATACACAGTTCGGCTGGATATGGGGCTACAGCATTCAAAAAGGGAAGCATTGGTACGACAGCCCGGCAGGCTACCCGAGTAGATATGACACTCTCAGCATCTTCTACGGTAATGAGAAAGAAGCGGTTCAAGACGCTTTGACCTGCATCATCAGAGACCTCGAGGGCAATGCTGGAACCAAGAACATCAACCTCCTTCTCTGGGCAGCTAAGAAGAAGCGGGCAGACATCATTCATCCGCAGCAGGAACTTTTTAAATAGTTATCATAAACCGTATTGGCTATGAACAGAGTTGATATAAAACTGGTCCGTGAGTGTGATCTTCATCATCTGTCAGTTGGCAACAGAGACATCTGGCTGGCAGATGATGAGGTAAAGGCTCTAGAATGTATCATAAAGGATTACAATGCGGACACGAACAATTTTAAACGCAGATAAATGAAAAAGATAGAAATCATCAAGGATAATCATCATCATCACGTATTCGTTGGTAATACCGACTTCTGGCTCGATACAATGGAGCTGATTGAGCTATACAAGAAACTCTGACAAGAGAAATTATAAACAATAAAAACATTCAGATTATGGAACAGAAAAATATTGATATTTACGAGATACTCAAAAATGAAGAGTACGGTACAGAGTTATACACACCGAAATGTGGAAGAGTGTGGCACAGTGGAATGGCAAACGACAAGGACAGTGCGAAAGCAATCTGGACTGAGGACGAAGCTGGAAGAGAACACTTTTTCGACAAGAACGGAAAAATCTATAAAGAAGGAGATATTCTGCTCTTCCCTTCGAAAGAAATGAGAGACTGGAGCAAGTTCTTCAAGAAGGGAGACGTGCTGGAGTATGTAGGCGACAAGAAATTACAAGGAACCTGCACATTCGAGAAATACGAGGATGAGACGAAGACACGCTTTTTCGGAATATTCGTCAAGGAGAAAGAAGTACTTAACCCAAACCTTTCTGCGAATTTCCGAACAGTCGATTGGGTCAAGAAACATGACCCAACTGGATATATCCGATTCGTTGAAGAGCGGCTCGGTGGCAAGTTGAACCGTAAAACTCTGGAGATTGAGAAGGCTCAGCCAGCGAAACCTACGTTTGAAGTCGGCAAACTCTACGTTTTCAGAGAGGAAGACGAGGACGGAGAGCTGGCAATCATAGGCGAACTTATCGCCAAGAACGAAAGCGAGGACACGCTGACATTCGGCAACCAGTATGAGATTGAGACCGAGAAGTTCGTGACCGACCAAGCCTTCGACCTGCGAATCAGTGTGCACGATGAACTGCGAGAAGCGACAGAGAACGAAGTCGAACTGTTCAACAAGCATTATGCCATCTGGAAGAAAGAGAAGGAAGCGAAGGAGCAGCCAGCCTTCAAGGTCTTCGACAAGGTGCTGGTAAGGCTCGGAAAAGAATTCAAGTGGCTTCCTGCGTTATTCATTCGTGACCGTGGAGAGAGTTTCACGAATAGATACAACGTCCTTCCTTTACATACCGGAAAGCCAGCAGACTTCACTCACTGCATCCCATTCGAGGGTCACGAGAACATCGCCTTCACTTCCTACGACATCGAGAACCTTCCTTTCTAGTGGACGCATGGCGAGTGAATTATGCAAGGCTTGCGATGCCGGGCGAAACTGCTTAAATGGCATCTATTGCCCGGAGCGCAAGCAATATGTAGAACATCAGGTAATACTTGAATGCAATGAGCGACTTCGCAACAAGGGAGAAGAACAGAACCTACTACCAGGAGCACCGGGAACAGATCCTCAGAGCCACGAAGGAATGGCGAAAGAGAAACCGGGAAAAATACCGGGCGTATCAGAAAGAGTACTGGAGTAAGCACTACAGAAACTACGGTACGAAGAACCGGGTAGCCGACAGAGCGATGCGTGAGAGGAAGAAGCCGGACGTAGAGAAGGCTCTATCCATGTTCAAGAATCCGCAGCAGGCAGCGCATCTGTCATGGCTGCTAGAAAACAAAAAGAATAATCGGTCGTGAGTTCAATAATAGAGTTTTTAACCAGCGAGGACAGAAGGGGATGGCTCCCTATCAGAACAAATAACTTATAACATCTTGAAATTACGATATGAGAGCCGGAAACGCATCTCCCGAAGTCTGACAACAAACAAAGAAAGCGAGGTGGTACATGAAGAAGTAAGAAAAAGAAATCGTTAGAAATTATGCTTTTATTCATTCGGCTGGCGGTGGAAGAAGGAAGAACCCTGCAACATATACATTTTGTTATTCATTTATTTTGCAAGCGCAGGCACAACTTCCGGAATCCCTGCCAGCTTTCTCTATCGCAACCAAAAAGAAGGGAAAGAAAGGGGTAGGGGAAAGATAGGGATAATAACGCATGTGCGCACGTATATGCGCACGTAAAGGGTGTTGGATAATAAACTACACCAGCCAAACAAAATAAACGCTTATGCGTGAAATTTAAACAAAATAAGTACTTTAAAGAAAAAATGGAAAAAGGAACAGTTATAATTGGAATCGACCCCGACAACCAGGAAAGCGGAGTTGGAGCAGTCTTTGACGACAAGAAGTTTCTCGCCTATAAAATGAATTTTCCTTCATTGATAGATTACCTCAAGGCTATGAACGAGAGTTGCAAAAAGATTAAGGTCGTTATTGAAGGCGGCTGGCTTAATAAAAGCAACTGGCATGTGCTAAATCGGTTCATGACAGCAGTCAAGGCAGCAGCCATCGGACGCTCTACCGGAATGAACCATCAGACCGGAATTCTTATCGTTGAGTGCTGCAAACACTACAATATCCCCTGCGAAATCGTCAAGCCACTAAAGAAGTGCTGGAAGGGTAAAGACGGAAAAATCACCCAAGACGAACTTGCTTATTTTGTAAGCGCAGGACAAAAGATGCCGAGAATGAACCAAGACCAGAGAGACGCACTTCTACTCGCGTGGGTATGCGCAGGATTCCCGGTCAGAGTGATGCCGAAGAAACCGCAGACAACCCTGCAGAAGACCATCCGAGCCTTTGATGGATAAGATAAAAACGAAGTGTTGGAAAAAGTTAAAAGTGTGCAAAGAACAAACAACTAAAGCAAAAAAGTCGTATCTTTGCGCCAGTGTTTATTAGATAAGCACATATTTCGGACTTAAAACAGAAGAAAATGAAAACAGAAGAAATCGCACTATCGAGGGTCAGCGAGAATGAGGCGAACCCTAGAGAGATAAGTCAAGCGAACTTTCAGAAGCTTGTGCAGAGCATCATCGTGTTCCCACGAATGTTGACCCTGCGCCCGATTGTTATTGATGAGACCTTCCATGCATTGGGTGGCAACATGCGACTGAAAGCCTTGCAGCACATTGTCACGATGGACGAAGCAAGCATTCAAGTAAAGCTGGATGCAGAGCAGCGTCTTTCCGATGAGGAGCAATCCGCATTGATGGAGTATTGGCAGGGATGGCAGCAGCAGCCAACAGTAACCGTGGTGAGCGCATCAGACTTGACAGAAGCACAGAAGCAGGAGTTCATGATTAAAGACAACCTATCCTTCGGCAACTGGGACTTCAACGACCTTGCGAACCGATGGGACAGCGCACAGCTTCAGAACTGGGGTATGCCAGTCTGGAACCCAGCACCAGTGGAAGCAAGCAGCACCAGCAAGTGCAAGAAAAAAGACAAGGACGACCAAGAGGGCGACCCATTCGCAGGGGAACTACCTCCTGAAATCGAAGGGCAAGACTTAACTCCTGACGACTTGCCAACGATAATGGGCGATGGCGTTTTGCCACGTGAGAACGTAATCATTCACTACAAGCCAGCCGATGAGCCATTCCTTGCCAAGCTGCTTGGGGTTGATCATATCGACCGCATCGTCTGGAACTTTGACGAACTGAAACAAAGACAAGAAGGAAAGGAGGAAGACAATGGAGAAGAATAAAATCGAGAACATCAACCTGCACGACCTGGTGGAGAACCAAGACAACCCACGCAGCATTGAGCCACAGCAGATGCAGAAACTCGTTGAGAGTATTCTGACGTTTCCAAAGATGTTGCAGATGAGACCAATCGTCTGTAATGAGAACCGAGTTATCCTCGGAGGAAACATGCGTTTCCGTGCCCTGCTCAACATCGAGCAGATGGAAGACGAAGCTATCAGGAACGCAATAGAGACCGTTGCCGTGAAACTGACCGATGGAGAGAAGCAGCAGCTTTGCAGCCACTGGGAGAAGTGGAAGGCAGAACCAAAGGTCGAGGTCGTTATTGCTGACAGCCTATCCGATGAAGAGACGGACGAGTTCATCATCAAGGATAACGTCTATTTTGGCAGCTGGGACGAAGAGAAGCTAAAGGGAGCATTTGATGTGGACGATATGCAGCGATGGGGATTGAACCCCTGGGAAATCCAGCAGGAAGCCACGACCTACGAGCCAGCAGAGGACGAAGAACAGCGCATCATCATCGTATACCGCAGCGAGGACGCACAAGCCGTGGCAGATATGCTGGGACTTGACGCAATCGAGAAGCGCAACTACGATATTGAAGGCGAGGAACTGAAATAAATACGCTGGTACGTACGAAAGCACGTTGAATGTACAATCACCAACCTTCAACGTTTGACGTACACAGAAGCGAAAATTTACAAAAATAATCCAGCTATGAAAGTAATAATTGACCTAGATGATACCCTCTCAAAGACAGAGAACAGAGACTACGAGCACTCGCAGCCCATACAGTCTGTAATCGACAAGCTTGGAGAGATGAGAGAAACTTTCAATGATGTTGAGGTTGTCTTGCATACTGCAAGGGGCATGAACAGCTGCAAGGGAGATGTGAAGATGGCAGAGAAGAAGAACAGACCTGCCATCGAACGCTTCTTACAGCGATACGGCATCAAGGTAGACCGCATAATCTTCGGAAAACCGCTTGGTGACCTATACATTGACGATAAGGCAATGGCAGCGCACGACTTTGCAGCCAGCACTATCGAAAGCTACAGAGGGCTGAGTGGTGCGACCGTTGAGCGTGTCGGGGATATTGTTGTCAAGACCGCAAAGAATGTAGCAGAGCAGGCAGAGTGGTACGAGCAGGCTAAAACTTACGGAATTGCCGTTCCTGCCGTTTATTGTGTGCAGCTTGGAAAGTTATATATGCAGTACGTTTCGGGTACACCAGCGTGCTGGAAAGTGGATATTCGAGTACTTAGGCGCATCATAGAGGATACAAGAAACTTTCCATCGCTTGATGGAGAGAACGACCTGCAAGGCTATTCGAACTATTGTGAGAAGAGAGCCAGCGATTCGGGTTTGGAGTATGATTGCCACGGCATCACGGAATGCGAGATACTAAAGAAACGCACTTTCTGCCATGGTGATTTATCACTGACGAACATCATCGTACGTGGCGGCATGCTAATCTACATCGACCCATCGCAGAAGAAAGAAATCAGCAATTGGCTTTTGGATGCTGCAAAGGTGAGAGCGAGCCTTCGGTGGCTTGATGCAGGACTTGTCGGACTGGAACACGACCAGCGGCTTGTGCAGTACTTCGATGCAAGATTTTCAAGCGAGGAACTGGAAGCCATCAAGATACTGGAAAGAACCCATTTCTACCGTGTCTTCTATTACGCAAGGAAGCTCGGCAGGGTTGATGTTGCAAACAGATTAATAGAACACTTTAATACAGCCGAAATATGAGAAACGGAAAGAAAGTAGGTTTTACATCGGTGGTTGGCGACCTTTTCCATGCAGGGCACGTTGCCATGATCCAGGAGTGCAAGCAACATTGCGACTATCTCATCGTTGGGGTAATGTGTGGTGTGCACGACCGCCAAGGGAAGAACGAACCGATACAATCGGTGTTTGAGCGCATGTATCAAGTGAAGCATTGCGAGGGTGTGGATGATACCATCGCATTAGGGAGCGAGAGAGACCTAGACCTTTGCATCAAGACTCTTGCACCATCAATCGATGTGCGTTTTGTCGGCAGTGACTACATCGGGAGAGATTTCACGGCAAAGCATACCTGCGAGGAACTTGGAATACCTATCGTGTACACCAGCAGGGAGCATGGTTTATCGTCAACGGAACTAAGAAAGAGAATTGAAGATGAAAAGGTTTGATTTTTATTTTGGCATAGCCAGCTACAACCGCAAGGATAGACAACCGATGTTGAGATTGCTGAACAGTTTTGGCTATCCGAAGGAGCAGATACTGCTGGCGGTGCAGTGCGAGCAGGATTTCAAGGAGTATGAACCTATCTATGGGGATATGGCCACGATAATCTACCAAGAAGGTAAGAATATCAGCGACAACAAAAACGCCATACTCGACTACATTGTGGAACACCTCGAAAATCAGAGAGTTGTTATTCTCAGCGACAAGGTGCGAGCCATTAACTGGATTGACCGAAGTCGCAAGACGCACACCGTTGAGACAAAGGCACAGATGGATAAGTTAGTAAGAACCGCCTTCGAACTTACAAGGCAGATTGGCGGCAGGGTTTGGGGGTGCTACACTTTGGACAACACTTTCTTCATGAAGAATACAATTACCACCAATATGCAGATGCTTGGTTGCTTTATGGGGATTGTAGACCCATCGGAACAGAAATTCGACACACTTCAGCCTTTAAAGGAAGACTTCGAGTTCATACTGCATCATATAAGCAGGGGCAACCAGACTGTCCGGTTCAATGATTTGTTTCTGACAGCTACACTCCACACGAAAGGTGGTTGCCACGAACTATGGAACAGTAAAGGTGACAGCGTTAACGAACGGTGCTGCAAGCGATTACTTTTCAAGTATCCAAAACTGGTTAAGAAACATGCAACAAGGAAGAACGAATGCAGGTACGTAGGTTCACGCATTACCCTTCCGCTTTCGATAACTGACTATTTGTAAAATGATATTGTTATGGCAGAACATTATGGCAACACGCCAAGAATAACATACGAGTTTCCCGACTGCTCAATGCCAATGGCTTTTGACACTTACAATAATTGCAGCTTTGGCTGTATGTATTGCTTTGCTCAGAACCAGCGAGGTATTGGCAGCAAGAAGAAGGAATACCTGCACAAGGAGGTTAAAGACGTGAGCGTTGAGCGCATCAAACGAATGTTCATTGACCCCGACAAGCACGGTGGAGACTTTGCGCCATACATCAAGGCTCGCAAGGTTATGCAGTGGGGAAGCATGAGCGACCAGTTCGACAACTTCGAACGGAAGTACGGAACGACACTTGAACTCTTGCGTTTCTTCAAGGATATAGACTATCCGCTTTGCTTCTCGACCAAGGGAGCATGGTTCACCAAGGATGAGCGATACATGGACTTGATCAGAGGGCAGAAGAACTGGAACTTCAAGTTCTCAATCATCACCAGTGATGCAGAGAAGGCTAGAGTAATAGAGCGAGGGGTGGAAAGCCCACAAGCAAGACTGGAAGCCATCGAGCGCATCGCAAATGCAGGGGCAGGAGGTGCAACGCTGAGACTGAGACCCTTCATCATCGGAGTGAGCACGCCAACGTACCTCGACCTTATCAAGGAAGCATTCAACAGAGGGGCTACAGCTTTGAGCACCGAATTCTTCTGCCTGGAAACGAGAAGCCCGACATTGAGGGAATTGTTGCCTACCATCAGCAAGATGGCAGGTTTCGACATTCTCGCATTCTACAAGAAGTACAGCGTACAGTCCGGCTATCTGAGACTGAACCGCAAGGTCAAAGAACCGTTCTTCAGGAACATGAAGGAACTGTGCGACCAGCTGGGAATGCGCTTTTATGTATCGGACGCACACTTCAAGGAACTTTGCCACAACGGAAGTTGTTGCGGATTGCCGCCAACGTGGAACTACAGCAGGGGGCAGATGTGCGAAGCACTGAACATTTGCAAGCGCAAGGGATACGTGAGGTGGAGCGACATCAAGCTGGATGCAGAGATTTTCTTGAGGGCGAAACTGGATAAGGCGATGAACATGGGAACAAGAGAGAAAAGTTCGAAGTATTACACGATGAGCGCAGCCGACTACATGAAGTGGTGCTGGAACAATCCGCAGGCAGCGCACTCGCCATACAAGATGTTCGAAGGGGCAATGGTACCAGCTGACGAACGAGACAGCGAGGGAAACATCGTATACAAGTACAACGGAGCGAAATTTTAAATAAAGAATCGTATGCCACAAGGTAATAATAACAAACATCGAGCGCAGAAAATCGACATCGAGAACCGCCTGCAGATTATCGCACCCCTATACCGCAAGGGATGGACGGAGCGAGAAATCACGGCAGAGGTTCGCAAGCGGCTCGACAGACCGAAATACAATCAAGCGCACTGCGACATTCAGCGGTTATTGAAGGAGTGGAGGGAAGAGAGACTTACCGACACAGACGAAAAGATAACCAGCGAGGTGGCAAGGTTGAAGCTGGTGATACGTGAAGCCTGGGACGCATGGGAGAAATCCAAAGCGGACTATAACAGCAAGACACAGACACAAGTCGGACTGCCTAACAAGGATCCAGACACTGGGTTGGTAACGATGGATACCGTCAAGGCGATAATGTTCGATGCTGAGAAGCGAGGTCTCGGAGACCCACGCTACCTAGACATCATCCTAAAGGCAGAGACGCAGATTTGTAAGCTGCTCGGACTTGATAAGGTCGTGCTCGACCTGAACGCAGGATTCCAAGGCGGCATCGAGGTACGCTACATCAACTCGGGACACCAGTGTGCATCCAGCGAGCAGGAAGTAATCGAGCGTGAGGGATTGGATAAAGAATAATTTAACCATAATTTTGTTTTAAGTTTTTATTGTTTGAAAGAAGAATGGCACTATTTGATGTTATTGGTGAGCTGTATGACCCGAATGCGGACGTGAAGCCAAGGTTTCTTGTAAACCAAGGAGGCACGTCCTCGGGGAAGACATACACCATCATGCAGCGTCTTATAGTGCTTTCTTTTGAACACCCCATGGCAATTATCACGGTGTGCGGTCAAGACCTCCCGAACTTGAAGGTGGGAGCCATGCGAGACCTCGACACCATCCTGCACACAAGGGCAGAGCTGCTGGACTGGTTCAAGAACAACAAGAGCGACAGCAGCTACAGAGGTAAGAACGGCTCAATCATCGAGTTCAAGAGTTACCAAGATGCGCAGGATGCGAAGAACGGTAAGCGAGACTATCTGTTCGTGAACGAGGCGAACGGTGTGCCCTACGAAGTGTTTTGGCAGCTAGCAATCCGAACCCGAAAGCAGGTGTTCATCGACTACAACCCAAGCGCACGCTTCTGGGTGCACAACAACATCATCGGCAGGGATGATTGCAGATTGATTCTGAGCGACCACCGAAACAACCGATTCCTGACTGAGCAGGAACACAAGAAAATTGAAGAGATTGACGACCCCGAACTGTGGCGAGTTTATGCGAGAGGATTGACCGGAAAGATAACCGGGCTTATCTTCACCAACTGGGGCATCGTTGACAAGCTGCCACCAAGGGATGAGTGGAAGATGGAATGCAGGGGTATGGACTTCGGATTCACCAACGACCCAACTGCGCTGGAGCATGTTATATTGGCGCACGGAGAGTTATGGGTGGACGAAGAAATCTACCAGCCTGGAATGACGAACGATGACATCGCAGACCGATGCAAGGAACAAGGACGGACGAAACGTGACCTTATCATTGCGGATTCGGCAGAGCCTAAGAGCATTCAGGAGATACACAACCGAGGGCTGTGGATAATCGGCAGCACCAAGGGAGCGGACAGTATCAACAACGGTATCGACATCTTGAAGCGTTTCCGCATCAACATAACAAGACGCAGCCACGGCATCATCGGGAACATGCAGCAATACAAGTGGAAGAAGTCAAGGGATGGAGAGACCACGAACCAGCCTATAGACGCATTTAACCACGGCATAGACGCAATACGATACGTAGCCTTGAAGAAGTTATCCGTAGCGAGCCATGGAACGGCTAGGGCGCACGTATTAAGGCAAAGATAACGATAAAAAATATAAAGCGTATGGATAATAACACTACATTCAAGTACTGGCTGGCAGTGGCAAGACACACCAGCTACAAAATCGGCAAGCAGCCACGACCTGCATTTGTCGGAGGGAAGCGAGTGCCCGACAATCTCAACCAGCTATCCATCGGGCAGCTGATTGACCTTTCCCAGCTATCAGACAGCGAAGAAAGTCTGTATCAGATAGTGACAACCGTCCTCGGTCTGAGCCACAAGGAAGTGGAGCAGGCTAGGGCGGTTGATGTCGTTATGCTCATCGGCTGGGTAACAGCAGAGGTCGAGCGCATCAACAAGCTCTTCGAGAGCACAGACACAGCGAAGCCAACACGACTGGAGAAGGAGGCAGGCATCGATACCCTGCGCTTTGGCTTATTCGGCATGCTGGACTGGTATGCAGTGAGGATGGGCATCAGCGACCACGACCAAGTATTAAAAACGCCATGGCTTCGCATCTACAAGTGCATGGAAATGGACAACAAGAGAAGCGTGTACGAGCGAAACCTGCAGAAGTTGCAAGCGGAAGAAATGAAACGTAAATCTAGATAATTATGGCAACAATCAGAGAAACATTGAAGCAGCTGGCAGCAGACACGCTACCAGACTATACCTACCTATTCGAGGACTGGGACACAGCGGACACCAAACTGGAGAAACTGAACTATCCGGCAATCGTCTGCATCATACCAGCCAGCGGCACGACAGAGATACGCAACGGCAGGGTATACGACACCGTGAACGTAGCCCTGGCGTATCTCGACACCGTACCGAGGGGAGCGGAAGGAGAAGACAACGGAGAGTGCATCGACCGAATGAAGGTGGCAGGGGCAAGGATGATACGAGCCATCAACCAGTCGCACCAGTTCGAACCATTGGAAGGGCAGCAGTACTACGAGACCATCATCGAGCGGCTGAGCACGATCGTGTCGGGCGTAATGTACTCCCTGCAACTGACACAGAGCATAGGAGGGTGTGAGGTATGAGCAAGGGAGGTATTCAATTCGACCCCAAGGCGGCATCGATGATAATGAGGGAGGAAGTGGAGAGAGCACGGCAGCTTATCATCAACCACATTCGTATCAACGGACAGAACGCATCAGGGCGAACGATAGCGAGCCTAAAGGTGGAGCAGCCCAGCGAGGAAGAAACCATCCTCTGGGGACACAAGCCATTCGGAGTGCTTGAGACCGGACGAAGGGCAGGAAAGATACCATACGGCTTCCGTGGCATCATCCGGCAGTGGATGAAGGACAAGGGACTGCACGGCAGACCTATCCCATACAAGACCGACCGGGCACACAAGTACACTCCACAAGAGCGTGGCGATATGAGCATGGCAGGAGCCATCGCCCACACCATCGCCACCAATGGTTCTAAACTGCACCGGACGGGCGGCAGGGCTGACGTATACAGCAACGTTGTGCCCGACACGATGAAGCGGCTCGGGCAGCGACTTATTTTCTTAATCCACCAGTCGGTGGGAAGTATCAAACTAAACAATGAGACGGTATGAGACAGACAGAGGAAAACAATATTACAATCCAATACCCGGACGCTGTAGGCTTCGCATTCTTGCCTTGCATCATCAAGGCGAGCGGAAGCAACCTATCGTGGATTGAGGTAATAATCAGATATAACAACATAGAACGTTCCTACAATGTGGAAACGTTGAACGGCAGTTGCATAACGGACTTCAAGACATACGTGCAAGCTCTTTTTGACGGACGTATCAATGCAGCCTATGATTGGACAATAGGCTATGACTCCAGCGTTCTAAACATTCTCGTGGGTATCGAGGTCAACGCATACGATGCCGGAAACGTACAGCTTGCGAGCATCGATTTCACTACGAACATGGTTTGGGGAGCACCAAAGTATGGGGAGACGTGGAACGGCTACAAACGGCTTACATGGTTTACTCATTATCCGTTCACCTTTGGTATATACTTAAGCAAGTTAAACACCAACATACTAATCGGTTACGAGGGAGCACCCAATAAGCTACTGAAGATTCCGGTTAACGGTATGGTGGACTTCTACGCAGGCGAATTGCCTAGTGGCGCAAAATACTGGAACATATACGATTATGATGGAGAGATTCAGCAGGGAACGTTTGACAATACTTTCGACCTTACTTTCAGATTAACCACCGGAGGTAAGCAGTCACTATTGTTACGCATCGACAGAGACGATGCTGAGAGTGGTATCTATCTGCGTTGGATTGACCGGCACGGATTCATCCGCTATTGGCTCTTTGCGGCTGGGGAGGAAACGAGGGAGATAGCCAGCGACCTGAGTTTCATACGCAACAATTTAGCCGATTATCTATACGGCTACTATGGCGATAATGGAAGAAGGCAGGGATACGAGCGTACGGATTCAATCAAACTTTGTGCTCCGTTGGTTGACAGTGATACGTTCGATATGCTACAAGACCTAGCCAGCAGCCCAGTCGTTGACATGTACCTAGGGGGAGACTGGAAGCAAGAGGAAGACATGTGGATGAGCGTAACAATCAAGGCAGGAAGCTACACGAAGAGCACAGCTTGCTTGCAGGATTTCGTGTGCGAAATGATTATTAACAACATTAACGTTCAGAGACTATGATAGACCAGCAACTTTACATTGACGGTGTTTTGATGGACTTGCCGGAGAACACCGATGTTGTGCTCGACATCAAGAGCAACCTTTTTCGTGACGTCACGAAAATGACCTCGAACTACACGTACACCATCCAGTTGCCACGGACGGTGCACAATCTTTCAGTATTGCAGCAAGCGGACAGACCGAAGAGCGGCAGCAGATACCCCTATATTTTCCATAAGTGCAGTTATTTCCGTGGAGGTGTGCAAATTATCAAGGACGGACGTTTGAACGTTCTGAGCATCGAGGAAAATGTTGAGGTCTCAATCTATTGGGGTATAATGCCAGCGTTCACGAAGCTACTGGAGAGCGGAATGAAACTGAACGAACTGGGAGTGACAGACAGAGTGCTTTTTGAAAAGTACAACACTCCAAACACCAGGGAGGAAGCCGTGAGCAATGGGATATTCTTTGCTTATTACAATCCATACCGAATTGAGAGCAAAGATAACTTTGGCATTAATTTGGTGCAGAGGAATAAATATACCACGACACAATACTCGCCTAGCCGTGGACGCATCAGAACAGGTACAGAGGTCGGAAAGTATATAAGCGGAAATATAGAGAGCGCATCGAACATGATCTGTGCTCTTATCCCTTTCTTGCCATCATCAACGGCAAAGGTGCAAGCGCAAGGAAAGGGCGATTACAGAAGCTATGCAGTACTGGATAAGTACATGCGGGTTATATCCGTGAGCGGAGAAGATGAGACGCTGGAAGTATACACCATCAGAGGAGAGGCTAGAGCTGCATACCTCGTAGTGAATGCACCTGCCGAATATTACAGCACTCTGTCGCTATCAGTTACTGGGCTGACACCTATGCACGAAATGATAGATGGCGATAATAAGGAGGATTTCGTAGGCGATGATGTGGCGGTGGATGAATATAAAACGTCCCCAAAATTCTTGCAGCCATGTGTGACCGTAAACTGGCTATTGTCAAGGATAGCGAGGAAGTCGGGCGTATCTTTCGTTTGGCAGGATGATGAAGCAAAGAAGATGTTGAACAACCTCGTTGTGCCTATAATCAACAACAAGGCAGACGACAAGACAATCATCGGTAATCTGACCGCAGACGTTAAGAGCCGTGACGGACTGGGAGCACTTTCCTTTTCCGTCAACAATTCATTGACGTCAGTCACACCAAGCACTGGCAGCGATGTACAGAAACTGACGATAACGAAGGATTGCGAACTGACCTTTGATGTGCAAGTGCAATACTACGTCAGACATCAGTTTGAAGACGCAGCGGAGATTCAGTTGCCTATGGGCGTGAAAATGACCGTAACAACACCAAGTACCACCGGAGGTGAGGCATCCACGCAGGAATACGAGTTCGGAGATTTGAAGTACGAGGATGGACAGGTTAAGTACCCGGTCGTACTACGCAGATATGCTATCGATGGCTATCTTTATTTGCTTTCGGCAGGGACAAACACTATATCGCTAAAGAAGGACGATGTACTGACGTTTGAGACTATCATGCACGGAATAAACACAGTCAACATGCCTTCCGTTTATGGCGGCAAAATCACTGCGAGCGTCAAGAGTGGGGACAGCGTTCCGATTGGTGGAAGTTTCCCTATCGGCATAAACCTGCCTGAAATCGAGGTAACAAACTTCATTAAGTTTTTGGCTTTGATAACTGGCTCATTCCCTAGACAGCTGACCAATAGCACGCAAGTACAGTTTATCATGTTTTCCAGCGTCTGGCGCAACAAGGCGAACGCCTACGACTGGAGCGGAAAACTCATTCCGTATGACCGACAAGGAGCACCACGAAAAAGCGAGTATTCCGTTTCTGACTACATGCAGCACAACCGCTACAAGTGGAAGGAAGACGAAGAGACGCATGGAGACTATGATGCAGACCTTGCAATCAGCAATCCAACTTTGGACTATGAGCAGGACACATGGACGTTGCCATTCGCAGCCACGGACGGAAACCGCATACCGATAAGAACACTGGATTCATTCGGCATGAAGAGCGGTGGCGAGTATAAGGGTTGCAAGGAGCGGATAATGACGCTAAGAGACGACAAGGAGCAGGCGGCACTACGATTCGACATTGACCTTCAGAACATCTTCGATACGAAGTACAAGCAGCTTGTGGCAAGCATCGCCAATGCGCACGTAATCACGGAGCGGCTCAATCTTTCTGACTTGGATATTTTGGATTTTGACGAAACGAAGCCAGTGTACCTTGCCCAGTATGGAGCCTATTTTGCGGTTCTAGAAATCAAGACAACAAGCAGCGGATATTGCGAGGTTACAATGATAGAGTTGAACAACTAAAAAGAAAGAACTATGGTAAGTGAAGACAAACAGCAGATACTTGACATCAAGGTCAAGTACGAGGATGCAATCTACGGCATCATCAGATACAAGGAAAAGATAGACCAGCTAAAGCAATCCATCAAGGACTTGCAGCAGCAGGAAAAAGACAAGACCATCACGACAAACGAAATGAAGGTGCAGACGGAAGCCATCAACGCAACCATCAAGGAGTACCAGTACAACGTGCGCACCTTGCGGAAGGAGATCCAGAACAACGTGCGCACAGAGAACGAGCAGGAGGGCAGCTTGAAGCAGCTGCGTGCCCAGCTTTCCAATGCCACCAAGGCTTACGATGAGATGAGCCGTGCCGAGCGTGATAGTTCCAAGGGTCAGGAGATGCAGGAGCATATCCAAGACTTGATAGAGGAGCTGAAAGAGGCTGAGGAGGCTACTGGAAGATTCCAGCGCAGTGTCGGCAGCTATTACGATTCCATGATGAAGGCGGCTGACGACCTGCAGAACACCGAGTTTTTCGGTTTTGATGTTGTTGATGATACTGGAATCGGAAAGGTTATGGAAATGGGAAAGTCCGTGGAAGACCTAAAGGTAAAGTTTGGTGCGTTGAAAAATACGGCTCTTTCCTTATTGACCAACCCTTATTTCCTCGCTATGGCAGGTGTGGCAGGTGTCGGAATGGCATTCAAATGGTGGTACGACTACAACAAGGGATTGATGGAAGCCACACGACTGACGCAGCAGTTCACCGGATTGACCGGGGACGAAATGAAATCCGTGCGCAACGAGGTTCTAGCGGTATCCAATACATTCGGTTTGGAATTCACGGAGACAATGCAGTCTGCTAATACAATGAGCAAGGCTTTCGGCATTTCCGTTTCTGAGAGTTTGAAGATTATGCAGGACGGACTGGTGAGCGGTGCAAACGCCAACGGTGAGTTCCTCGACACGATTAAAGAATACCCTAGATACTTCAAGGAAGCCGGACTGAATGCAGAAGAAATGGTGGCAATATCAACGCAAGCGACCAAGGAAGGCATCTTCAGCGACAAGGGTGTTGATACCATCAAGGAAGGAAACCTGCGACTTCGTGAAATGACAACTGCTACGGCTGCCGCACTTGACGGAATAGGTATTTCTTCCAAGCAAGTTCAGAAGGACTTGCAGGACGGAAGCAAGACCACATTCCAGGTTATGCAAGAGGTGGCTAATAAGTTGAAGGAACTCCCACAGTCAAGTGCTGCTGTAGGTAGCGCAATTGCTGACATCTTCGGTGGTCCTGGAGAGGATGCCGGACTTGCTTATATCGAGATGCTCGGTGACATCGAACTTGATATGGACAAAGTAAAGGCAAAGTCCGGTGATCTTGCCAAGGCACAAGAAGACGAGTTGAACGCAACCAAGGACTTGCAGGACGCAATGGCTTCTTTGTTCGATTACACTGGGGGTGGATTCGAGACCATGAAGGCTCAGTTGAGCACGATTGCAAAGAAATCACTTACGGCAGTTATCAAGGGAACAGTGAAGGCGATCAACTACTTCATCGACTGGTACAACGAAAGCCTTCTTTTGCGTGGAGTTATTCAGACATTGGGGGCGGCTTTCCGTGGCGTTTGGTCGGTAGTCAAGGGCGTTGCAAACCTTATCATCGATGCAATGAAACAAGTCGGCAGAAGCCTAAAGGGTGCGCTCGATATATTGGAGGGTATCGTAACGTTCGACCTTTCCAAGGCACAGCAGGGATTCAAGGAGATATTCGACCTTTCAAAGTTCATTAAGGAAGGATGGAAGGATATCAAGCAGACTGGCGCAGACTTCGGAAACGCATTCGCTGACGGATACGAGAACGCAGTGAACGGAAGATTGCAGCACCTAAAGCTAGCAAATGTGGACGGTGGAGCGACCAGCAGCGAGCCAACGAACGGAAACAAGGGAACGACACCAGCAGCCAAGGGCAGCACTACCAAGACCAAGGCACAGATAGCCAAGGAGAAAGCGGAAGCCAAGGCAGAGGCAGAGCGCAGGAAGAAGCAGGAGAAAGAATTGCAGGCACAGATTGCACTTATACAGTTCCAGTACAACGAGCAAGTAATGGACGCAAAGAAGCGATACCTCGCAGGCATGTACGACAACGAGCGAGACTACGACAACGACCTCGAACAGCTGGAGAAGAACATGGTAGCAAGGAGCATTGACGCATACGTGGCGGCAGGACAAATCGGAGCGGAAAAGGCGCAGGAAATGCAGGCAAAACTTCTCGACATCATGATTAAGGCGAAAGCAGACTTGAAGAACCAAGCAAAGGAAATTGTGGACGAACTCAACAAGGAGTTCGAGGATGCAGAGAAGGCACGCAAGGATGCGGACATAATGAACGGTGGCACTGGAGAGGAAGACGATACAGCCAAGCTGGAAAGATACAAGGCTTTCCTTCAGAGCAAACTGGACGCATACAAGGACTATGCAGCCGTGCAGGAACAGCTCCAGAAAGACCTGAGCGATACTAACGTGGAAATACAAAAGAATGAGAATGATAAAAAGAAGCAGTTTACAGAAGAACAACTTCAAAACATGAAAAACTATATTTTGGCAGTTGGAGATGCTTTTGTCGATTTCTTTAATAGTGAAGATAAATCTTTTCATTCTTTTCTGAAATCTTTACTTAGCTCTTTGCTGGATGCCGTAGAGATAGCCATGGAGGCACAATACATTGAAATCCTAGGAAGAGGCTTAGCTAAACTCGGATGGGCAGGCGTGGCAGACGCAGCTGCGAAACTCGCATTGCTTAAAGCAGCATTCGCAGGAGCAAAAGCACTCGTCAAGGGCTTTTCCACTGGTGGCTACGTCCAAGGCTCGGGCACTGGAACCAGCGACAGCATCCCGGCAAGGCTTTCCAATGGCGAGAGTGTAATGACCGCCAAGGCGACTTCGATGTTCAGCCCTATATTATCCGCATTCAACCAGCTAGGCGGTGGTGTTCCTATCGTAGCGAACAACGGAGGCAGCAACATCGGCATGGATATGCTGGCGGCAGCTGTAGCTAGAGGGTATCAGATGGCTCCACAGCCAGTAGTGAGCGTGGAAGAGATAAACCGCACCCAGCGGAGAGTGCAGACGATAGAGAATATCGGCAGGTTCTAATGGTTACAGTTATTTCATCAAGATTTGCGTTCTGAGCGGTTTTCGGTCGAAGGTGGTAAAGTTACACACCCAAGGCAATAAAAGCCGCTTAGAGCGCAAAATTTTGGCTTGTTTAGAAAAATTAACTGCTTATGAGATAAACATACCAAAAATAATCGTATCTTTGCAGCGTTTTAAAACTTAAAAAATCTCGATTCAATGGCAAAACTCAGAATATACAACGACATCGACAGTCAAGACAACAAGTTCTGGTATCAATGGTGGGGAGGTGATTGCGTGTGTTTCCAAGACATAGATGCTTTTGCAGCAAGCATACCGAAAGACGATGATACAATCGATATGCGCATCTTCTGCAATGGCGGCTCTGTTGTCGAAGGTTGGGCGATATACGACCGACTGCGGCAGAGCGGCAAGAAGATTTCCTGCACCGTTGAGGGCAAGGCAGCATCCATGGCAACAATCATCATGCTCGCAGCACCAAAGGAGAGCCGCAAGGCATACGAGAACGCTGCCTTCCTCCTGCACAACCCTTGGGTTCCCGGCTGGGGGTTGGGCGACCAGCTGAACGCAAAGGACTTGAAGAACCTGGGCGAGGAAATGCAGATGTGGCAGGATAAGATGGTGGACGCATACGTAGAGCGGTGCGAGTGCGACCGGGAAGAGATACAAGCCTTGATGGATAAGGACATCTTCATCAACACCAGCGAGGCTTTGCGCCTAGGTCTTATCAGCAGCACCATTGTACCACTCAGCGCAAGCGCATCAAAACGCAACATAGAAAATTTTATTAATTCAAAACAACAAAATCCAAAAGCAATGGAGAAAAAGACAGAAGTAAAGGCTTCTCTCCTCGACAAGATTCTCGCCAAGTTGGGCGTGAAGACACTGGAGGAAGCAGAGCAGGCGGTGGCAGAGCCACAAGCCAAGGTAGAGCCAAAGGCGATGGAACTCAACACAGCAGACGGTCAAGTTCTGACCGTTGAGCGTGAAGAGGGAGATCCACAAGTTGGCGACAAGGCAAGTCCGGACGGAACGTTTGAAATGCCAGATGGCAAGACAATCGTTGTCGAGGACGGTGTAATTACCGACATTCAGACCGCAGGCAATGAAGGCGGTGAAGGCGGTGAAGGCGGCAGCGCATCAAGCACCGACGACACCTTAGCCAAGTTGAAGCAGCAGGTAGCAGCACTCAAACAGCAGTTGAACGACACCAAGGCACAGCTGGCAGGCGCACAGAAACTCGCAAAGAGCAAGGAAGACATGCGCATCCTGAATGCCGTGAAGATGGCAGGCGGTGCTGAGAAGGTGTTGGCAGGCTACAGCAGCCACTACCAGCCAGCGCAGCGACAGCCAAGCGGCAAGGGCGCAGGCGACAACGTGAACGCTGTCGAGGAAGGCAAGAACGCCATCAAGGAGAGACTTGCCAAGCTCCACAAAAAGGGCAAGAAGTAACAAAGTATTAACCCATTAAATCAAAAGAAAATAATGGCAGGATTTACAAAACAGCAGCTCGAGAACCTTAAACTCGAGCCGGAAAACCTCGCAAGCATCAAGGATGCAGTGCAGGAAACCTTCTACAACGATGAAGACTTCTCTTCATTCGTGAACATTCAGAAGGTCAAAGAGAAAGACCCTATCGCTCTTCTCGGAGAGATGGAAATGGTCGGTAAGAAGGGGGGCGGTTGCGACCCTACCTATGAGGAGAAGGGTATCGCAAATTCTCAGAAGCGTTGGGAACTCGGACAGTGGGAGATTCCTATTAAGATTTGCTACGAGGCATTGAAGGGAACCATCGCTGAGTATTCATTGAAGACTGGTACAGCCATTGGCGACCTCACCAGCACCGACTTTATGACAATCTATGCAGATGCACTCCAGCGAGCCATGGAGCAGATGATTTGGCGTTTCGGCTGGCTTGGCGACAAGGAAGCAGCACTGGCAAGTGAAGAAGGTGGCGGTGGCGGCAAGCTGACAGCAGGCTTAGATGTCAGTAATTTCAACGTCTGCGATGGTCTGTTCAAGCGCATCTTTACAGCCACAGCGACCAAACATACCGCCATCGCAGCCAACAGCGAGACCACGGCAGCATTGCAGATTTCTGCATTGCGCAAGAGTGGTGCGGCTACTACACTTGTAGACACCATTTTGATGGATGCAGACACACGTATCGTTGACGACAGCGATGCCGTATTGCTCATGACACGCTCGCTTGCTGACGCATTAACCTACGACCTCAAGAAGACCTACCACGACATTATGCCATGGGAGAAGTTGTTCGATGGCTTCGAAGTAGCGACCTACAACGGAGTGAAGATTGCACGTGTCGGCATCTGGGACAGAATGATTAAAGCATACGAGAAGGGCGCAACGACAGTCAACCTTCCACACCGTGCGGTATTCTGCAACCCTAAGCACCTTATGATTGGTACAGATGCAGACAATCTCATCAGCGACCTCGACATCTGGTTCGACCAGAAGGAGCGCAGAAACTATCTCTATGCTACTGGTAAGATTGGAACGGCTCTCCTCGAAGAGGGCATGATCCATGCAGCTTACTAATCGCTCCAAATTTTCAGTTTAGTATTAAGTTATTTTGACAATCCTCAACACCCACAAAACGGTGTTGGGGATATAACAATTAAAAACGAATTAATATGGCAACAACTTGCGAGAGCCTTATCGCTCAGGACATCATCATCCCTTGCGAAGACCAAGTAACAAAGGGACTGGAGGGCGATGGACTTATCATCAACCGAGACGACATCGACTTCACCAAGTCCGTTGTAGCGGGCAATATAATTAAAACATTAGTTTTGAAAACTGGCAAGAAAGCATACGCTATCCGGCAGGAAGGCAGCAAGCCATTCACTGGAACCAAGACCGAGCTTACCGTTGGCACGTATCGCAACAGCTGGAAGAATACCGTAGCAGTCGTGGTATTGGCAAACACACCTGACGTTTGCGCAAATATCATTGACGGACTGGCGAACGGAAAGTTCGTTATCATCCTGCGCAACCTCTCTAAGGGAGCGGACGGAAATGCAGAGTATCAGGTGTTCGGATATGCGCAGGCACTGAAGGCAAGTGCAGGCGAGAACGACAAGTACTCAGACGACACCGAGGGTGGCTGGCTTATCACGCTGGAAGAGGAGAGCGTACCGAAGGCAGCTTATTTCTTCTTCGACACAGACAGCGAGACCACAGCAGCCAAGTATAAGAGCCTTCTGACGGAAGCAGCAGCGTAGCCTATGACATACAAGGAAGCAACAGCCAAGGTCGAGGAGTTGAAGGCACGTTTCGACAGTCCCTTTGATGCAACCGACAAGGCAGTAATCGAAACTCTATATTTCGAGGTGACACGGAAGCGGTTTGTTCCGACAACCTGCCAGCAGTGTTACCACGATGCTCTTATTGAAATTTATCTAAAACTCAAAAAAGAAAAGGCAATGCCAAAAACATGTAATTACGCACTCAAGGCAGGTTTTATCATTTCCTGCCCGGATTTCTACCATGGTAAGATTTTCACTAATGAGAACCTGACCGACAAGGTAGCGCATGAATATCTGACGAAGTACCCACACATGGAAAGCTACTTTCAGAAGATACCCAGTGATGAACTCATCGAGAACAAGCAGCCGCCAGCAGGCAGCGAGAACAAGCAGCCGCCAGCAGGCAGCGACAGCGGTGCAGATGATACCACCGGGAAAGATCCTGCCGAAAAAGCAGCAGGCAGCGACAAGAAGAAAGACCTCGACCAAGCCGAAAAAGCAGGCAAGGAAGAGTAACAAAACAACAAGTAAAACGACACAAGCAATATGAACGTTAAGACAGTTAAGAAGCCAAAGCGAAGGGTTGATATTGGCTACGTAAGCCGATTTAAGATGCAGGCATACGGATATGATAATCTTTATCCGCAGAACCTCGCACGCATCACTGAAGCCAGCGGAACGGCAATGCTGTGCCTTAACCGCTACGCCCGATTTATTGAGGGCTACGGCTTTGATAGCGACATTCTAGCAGCGTTGGCGATGAACCAGCAAGGGGACACGGCAGACGATTTGCTCCGGAACGTAGCGCAAGACCTCGCACGCTTTGGAGGCTTTGCCCTTCATGTAAACTACAACGTTCTAGGGTAGGTGTCGAGCGTGAGCCACGTACCCTTTGAAAATTGCCGACTGGAAGAGACAGACGACAAGGGGAACGTGGCGCACGTCTTGCTGCATCCAGACTGGGAACAGAAGAAAACGAGGAACGGAAAGCGGTTGATTGTGAACGATAAGACTATTGAACGCATCAACATTTTCAATCCCGACCCCGACATCGTCCTTGAACAGATTGAGAACGCAGGAGGCATCGACAGCTACAAGGGGCAGATTCTATGGCAGAGCCTAGACGGACAGTTTATCTATCCGACAGCCAGCTATGATTCAGCCATCACGGAGATTTCGACCGATGAGGGACTGGGTAACGTCAAGGCAAGGAACGTCCGCAATAACTTCCTCGTATCGTGTATGCTTATAACAAAAAAGGGCGTTCCAAAGTTCGATGAGAATGGCGAAGAGGTGGAGAGCGGACAGATGATTTCCGATGAAGACCTTTTGCAGTTCCAAGGGGACGAGAACACAGCGAAGATTCTTGCGGTCGAGGTTGAGAACGAGGAAGACGAACCGAAGGTTGTTGCCTTCCCTACGAAGAACTTCGACAAGGAGTTTTCCGTGACCGACAGCAGCGTTATCGAGCGCATTTACGCACAGTTCCATCAAGAACTCTTCTACTCCATCCGTATTGGCAAGCTGGGATTCAGCGGACAAGTGATGCAGGATGCCTACGAGTACTATGCCGGAGAAGTGACGACCGAGCAGCGATTCATCGAGCGAGCCTTCAAGAAGATTTTCAACAGCTGGCAAGACCCAGCCATTCAGAACCTAGACCCCAAGCTACAGCCGCTAAAGTATATCAGCAGCGAGGTGGCAGGTAACAACACGATAGACTAATTGATTGAGCCTATGGGAGAACAAAGAAAACAACTTATCACGGTTGATCAGTTCCGAGAACTGGCACGACCGACCAGCACACACCTAGATGAGGATGAAGTGAACGCATACATTCGGGAATGCGAAGATGCGAACATCATACCAGCCATCGGGTATGAGCGGTTCAAGGCAGCGACCGAGCAGGGAGAGTGGGGCGATTCAGTATTGCCCGATTTCCAGCCTGCGGTATTCCTGGACGGTGGCGAATACGCCACCAAGAAGGAAGGCGATTGCAGCCAAGAAGAAACCAAGGTGCAGAAGTACACCAGCGGAATACGCAAAGCACTCGCTTATTTCACGTATGCGAGGCTTTTTCGTGCCGATGGCACAATTATAAGCCGAGCAGGTGGAATGCGCCACAGAGACGATTATTCAGACCATGTTCAAGATTTGTCGAACAACAAGCAATACAACGACATCATGGACATGGCAGAAAGATATTTATCAGATGCACTCGAATATCTCAAGGCATTCACCTCGAAAGGAGAAGTGAAGGCACAGCGAGGAACAAGGGCACACATTCACGCAATAGGCAACTAAAAGCACATAAGACATGAACGAGGATATTCAAAAAATGCTCCGTATGGCAGAGCTGATACGAGATGCAACGCAGGTTGGAGAAAACACAGCGGTGCGTGTCGGCACGGAAATTTACGACATCGTTGTCGAGTTAAGCAGGATGCTTGCCATGATGGACGATAAACTGGAGAACGATGCAGTCGTTAGGATTATCAAGAGTGAACTCGCCAAGATAACAATAACGGAAGCGCAAATTGCGGATGGGGCGATAACGGCAGCGAAGCTTGCCGATGGCTCTGTAAAGAACAGACACCTAGCATCCAATTGTGTGACCTCAGATAAACTACAACCGGGAGCGGTCAAACACGACCATCTGACCGAGGACTGTATATCAACTGGAAACATCAGAGACGGCAGCGTGACAGCAAAAAAACTCGGCACGGACATCTACAAGGATATTTCAAACAGAGTGACCGACATCGTGACGAAGGACTTTCCTCCAGCAATCACGGAGGAACAGATAACAGACATTACAAGTAAATAACATTTTAAAGCAATAGATTATGAAATTTTTAGATGAAATTGGACTTGCTTCCTTTTGGGAGAAGATTAAGAACTGGGTTAATATTAATTATTTGTCATTAAAAGGTGGTACTATAAATGGAAATATTAATATTTCTGGAAATGTTTCAGCTCTACAGTTTAAAAAGACTAATGGTACTTCTACACAAGTTCTTATAGCAGATGGTTCAGTTAAAGGGATTGGTTCAGCTAATGGTATTGCAGGACTTGATGCAAATGGCTATGTTCCATTAGCCCAATTAGGTAATCTTGATACTACAGTTGCAGAAGTAGTAACTGCTCTTCCTACAACTAATATTAAGAAGCATATTTATCTTATTAGAGATACTAGTGGTGTTACCCAGAATCAATATGAGGAATATATTTATACTGGTGATACCAGTGCAACTTATGATGCTTCAAAATGGGAGAAACTCGGAGACTTCCGTGCTACAGTAGACCTTGCAAATTATGCTAAGAAGAGTGAAATACCTACAAAAGTAAGTCAACTTAGTAACGATAAAGGTTATCTTACTTCTCATCAAAGTTTAGCAGATTATGCTAAGAAGAGTGAGACAGTTGACATTAGTACCATTAGAGTAGAGAAAAAGGTTCTCGATGTTACACCAGAAGGACAGAAACTACAGCAGGTTATATACTTCCTTAATTTTAATGGTACGATTAAAGAAGTAGTAATTAAAGATGCCACATCAAATATGTCAGGCTTCATGTCTATTAGAGACAAGAATAGACTTGATGGAATAGCTTCTGGTGCTACTGCGGACAGCGCAATCCCAATATCGGTAATTGATGCATTAAATTAGAAAGGAGGTTTGTATGAATTTCTTAGATGAAAGTGGACTAAAGAAGCTTTGGACGAAAATAAAAGCAAGTCTTGGCACAGCTATTGTTAATACTTATGATTATAGAACTGAAGTAGACAACACAGGATATATAAGTATTCCATTTGTTGCAAATCATCAGATTGTTAATATGGATTATTCACAGAATATCAACGTATATGATTGGTTTCAAAAGGCATCGAGAGGAGGTATCTTGGAGATATTCTTCGCAGGAGCACAAGGAGGTAACATTTATTGCCATACCAATAATAATCACTACATGTATAAAATGCAAGTATCATCACATGGTCCACTTCTTAATAAGATTGACCATTTGGCTATGTCATGGAATATCTATGTACGCTTAATCAAGACAGATGATACTACACTTGTTGTTGCAGAGTTTGTTCAAAACAAATAAAATTGTATAAATAAAATAAATTATTATGAGAAATAAAACAGGTAGAGCAAAACCAGTAACTCCTAAAGCAGGAGTTACTAAGACCTCAAGAAGATATGCTTGTGGTGGTAAACTTGAACTCTAAGTCGCTGACTTTAGAAATTTAAAAGTAAGACAATATGAAGAAGAATAAGAAACAATTACATGAAGCACTGGCTGTGCTTCTTACTAAATTATCATCGGCAAGGGACAATCCCCTGCTGATGGATAACTACGCTGTAAAAGCCTTGCGCACGGTTCTTTTGGATTTTAAGGAATCGGGCGAGCTTCACGAAGCATACAAGGAACAGATACAATCCACGCTGGAGAGTGACAACCCCTGGGTAGCTATGATGATGAAGTCAATTGGCGCAGATCCTTCTATTAAGAAGAGCATGACCGATGAAGCCATTGATGGAATGATTGATTCTATGTTGGGCAACGATTAAAACATTTTATTATGAATGACAAGGAGAAAGAACTATGGCGAGTTATAGACAACGTAATTAAGTGTTGCGCTATTGAACTGCCGAGCGGAGAGTTGAGCATTACGAGAGAAGACGTTCTCGGCAAGTCGAGAGCAGAAAACCTCGTAATGACACGATGTATGGTCGTTGAGCAGATGATACACGCAGGATTCAGCATAACGACCATTGCGACCGTATTAAACCGCACCGTTCCAGCAGTGAGACATCTTTGCAAGATGGCTTACACTTATCTCAGCACGTCTCGAGTTTATCGACTTGCCACGGCACAAGCGACCCTTCTTAACAAGGACGTTGAGCCGATTTGTGTTTAATCAAAAAATAAAAAGAAAATAACCAAAAGCGTTCTTTGACAATAATTTGATAAATACCAGTGTACTAACTTTTTGGAGCGAGCCAAAAATCAGAGTAACTTTGCAGCGGATTCCAATATTTGGTTTCCGCAACGTAATTAACTCAAAATTTTATGGCAGACACTATCGAAAAAGTTTATTGCACTGGGGACGGTGGCAATGACAACCTAGCAGCAGCGTTGCTCGCTAGAGGTAGAGACAATGATCCAGCGACTATGCTGGCAGCAATGAACGGTGGTATGGGTGGAGGTTGGAACAACCCATTCGCCTACATGATGATGCTGGGAATGTTCAGATTCATGTACGGTGATGGCTGGAACGGACAGAACGGCAACGTTCAGCGTTCCGAAATCCAGTCTCAGATTGACAGCCTTCGCACTCAGATGAGCGACAACCACAACAGCGACTTGCTGATGGGAGCAATCCAGGGCAACAACCAGGACTTGAAGACGCTGGCGGCTAACTTGAACTGCGACTTCAACGCATTGCAGTCTTCTGTTTGCGGCATTCAGGCAGGCATCCAGCAGATAAGCGGACAAGTTGGTTATTCGGCAGAGCGAGTAATCAATGCCATCTCGCAGGGTAACTTGCAGATGACCATTGCACTGAAGGACTGCTGCTGCCAGACACAGCAGAACATCATTAAGATGGGCTACGACAACCAGCTGGGGCAGAAAAACATCGAGAACTCAATGCAGCGAGGGTTCGATTTCAACAACCGCAGCATAGAGCGAGGCTTCTCTGCACTAGGCTATCAGATGCAGCAGGACAAGTGCGACATCATCCGCTCGAACCAAGACAACACCCAGCGAGTTATCGATGTGCTGAACAATCACTGGCAGCAGGATTTGCAGCAGCGGTACAACGATGCACGCCTGGAGTTGAGCCAGCAGCGACAGAACGCTGAACTTATTGCAGCGTTGAAGACCACCACAACCACCACTGGAGCGTAGGCGGTCTAAACAAAATCTATCAAGGGGCAACTCGCTGTTCTATCAGCGAGACCCCTTTTTGTCTATTTATCGAATTATCTAAAAAGAGCGCATTATGGAATTTAAGAATATACAGAGAAATCACCCGGTCTATCTGCTAGACAAGCAGACGGTGGAAGTTAAGGAAGGCAAGGTCGTAGACAACCAGCCGCACATCAACACTGGCATCGCAACCATTTCCAGCAGCGGACAGCCCATGCGAGACGTAACAATCGAGGTGGAGGGAAAGCAGACAATCTACACTATCCCCGAACACCTGGGAGTAACCTTTGCAGGCGAAACCGTACTGGCAACCGACAAGGCAGACCTTTTGCCCGAAGTCGGGAAATTGGTAAATGAAGCCGATGAGATAATCAAGGCATACGAGCCAAGCAAGGAGCGGAAAGCGAAGGGCGAAGAACTTCTTGCAGCTTTGAACCCGGCAATCAAGGAGAAGCAGGAAACCGAAAAGCGTTTCAAGGCACTTGAGGGCGATATAAGCGGCATTCGTGGCATGGTTAAACAGTTACTCGACAAACTAGGATAGGAGGGCGCACAATGAAGAAAATTATCGTTTTGCGCCATTCCTGCGATAGCGAGGAAGAGCGACACCAGCACCAAGAGAGCGACATCATCCACAGCTTACCATACGAGAAGGCAGCAAAGGCACTCATGGGAGCCAGTGGGTACGCGGCATACGTTGCCAAGCACGGCTACCACTTCACGAAACAGCTAGCAATCAAGGCAAGCGAGCAGATGAAGAACGTAGACGGAACGAGCCACCGTTGGACGGTAGACGAAATCCGGCTGGCGACAAACAACGAGATAATCTCAAAGGGCACGACCCTCGGGGATATTCTCTATTTGGCAAATATGGCTTATGCGGACTTCTACCCGAAGGTAATCAAGACCGAGAGCGACTGCGTACAGTATGCTATTGCCGTAGCCAGTGATCCGGACGGATACGAGGGTATGGCATTCTGCAGGTGGACGGCAGACATCATCGGGAAGGGCGTGACCATCGACTGGGAGAAATTGGAATAACCAAAAAAAATAAATTGATATGAGCGAAGTATTTCACGATTTTCAGGTGCACCACCTTTATTTGTGCGCCCTAGTAATTTTTATCTGTTTCGCTACAATTCTGATAGCGATGACAATTGACCTGATAGCAGGCATACAGAAGGCGAAGGAACTTCATGTTGCAAGAACGTCAACTGGGTTGAAGAAAACATGCGACAAGGCGAAGAAGTATTTCCCGACATTCGGTATCGCTTCGCTTATGGACGTGGCTACGTGTATTATCTCTCCCTTCCCTATGTTCGCCATCGCCTGGACGGTGTATCTGCTTCTGTGCGAGTTTAAGAGCATCCGGGAGAAGGCATACGAGAAGGCAGAGATACGCAAGCAAGACCGCACTATGCAGGTGATCCTCGAAAATAAGGATGAAATTGCGAAGGCGGTTGTCGAGATAATGAAGGAAGAGCGGAAGAAAGGAGGAGACAATGAGGATAACTAGAGCGCAACTTCTAAAGGTAATGCCGAATGCAGGCAGCAGGGCAGACACCTACCTTCCAATCATCAACGGATGGGCAGAGCATTTCCACATCAACACCCCACTAAGGATGGCGCACTACTTGGCTCAAATTGCCCATGAGAGTGGTGAACTGAGATATACCAAGGAGATTGCCAGCGGCAGAGCCTACGAGGGCAGGAAAGACCTCGGCAACACCCAGCAGGGCGATGGCGTGAAGTATAAGGGCAGGGGATTGATACAGATTACCGGGCGAGCCAACTACCGGAAGTATGCCAATTATTGCGGCTTCGATGTTGTGGGCAGTCCCGAACTTCTGGAGCGTTCTCTTGGAGCAGCGAAATCCTCGATGTGGGTATTCGACACCTTCGGCTGCAATGAGTTGGCAGACAAAGACAACCTGAAGGCTATCCGAAGGAAGATAAATGGCGGCTACAATGGACTGGCAGCCTGCGAGAAGTATTTGAAGCGAGCCAAGGAAGCCCTGGAAATCAAGGTGCTTGCGTAATAAACATATAAATCGAACATTTCAAAGTATGGAAAATTCAAGAAAAGGGCGAAATTTGCGTTCTGTGGCGTTATTTCTCGCCATGCTTATAATTACCCCACTTTTGATTTTTGGCTGTTCCTGCGCTAAAACAGCGCAAAATAACACAATTTATCACGACAGCGCACAAACCAGTGTAAGACGTGACAGCGTGAACCAGCGACAGATCCACTGGCAGGACACCCGGCAGCACGACAGCGTAATCAAGCATGACAGCGTGCTGGTGTACATCAAGGGCGACACTGTAATCAAGGAGCGGTGGCATAATCTTACGACTACCAGATGGAGGACAACGACCAAGACGGACACCATCGTGGGCGACATTTATAAATTCGTGACAGACACCGTAAAGATAAAGTATTACGTGAACCGATACAAGACCAAGGAGGTAGAGAAGCCAGCGAGCACATGGCAAAAGGTAAGGCTATTCATTGGCGATTGCGTGATTCTGTTTCTGTTCCTTCTTGCGGTAAACTGGATAAAGGAGTTCATCAAGAAGAGAGTTCAATAGGTTCAATCATAATATCAATTTTAAGAAGGGCAGGAAGCGCAGGAGAGCGTTTTTCTGCCCATTTTTGTGCGAAGAACACTTTTCATTGAGAGAAAAGGGGTAGGGGATATGAGAGTTAGATTATATTCATTCTAGCTAATGCGTGCAGGTTATTATTATATAGAGCGTACTGAAAACGACCGAAAACAGCCGAAAGCGTACTGAAAACGACCGAAAACGTACCGGAAACGACCGGAAACGACCGAAAATAGTCGTGCTTACGACATAAACAGCCAATAAAAGTTAAAATATTAATATCTTTCGGGAAAAGTTTTGGTGGAACCGAAAAATATTAATATCTTTGCATCGTGTTTAGGAGATAAGCACAATAAACATTCAGTAACTAAGCCCTCGACAGCACGGTTAAGTCAAAGAAAAATGAAAAAGTCAAATTCAAACATTTTAGAGTTCACTACAAAGTTCATCAACTCAAACTTCCGTATTAAGGTCTTCGGACGTACAGAGGATGGCAAGAAGATAAACACACTCGTAGGAGTAAGCGGAATCTTGAAGCTCATCGGAGCAGAACTCTTCAATAAGTTTATCAAGCGAGCATTGAAGGCTGGTATGGACGCTTGCCGCTGCGCACTCAGAAGAGGATTGGTTGTAACATTGTATGCTAAGTAATCAAGGGAGGACAGAGAAATGAGCGACTGGAAAGTATGGAGAGTTATCGAGTGCTACGGAAGTTATACCGTAGCACTCGTAAAACCCGAAATCAACGGAAGAGACAAGGTTGTTGAGCACTCAAACAAGTGGTTCGGATTTTCAGAAATAAAAGAAGCCGATAAGCTTGCAGCCCAACTTAACGAGCGAGACGGATTAAAAGAGCTTTACGATTAAAGATAGGAGATAAAAGCATGGCAAGAAAAATGTATCACGTCAAGAGACAGTTCCAGGGAGAAGAGCCAGAGGTTCTCAGTTCATCAACACGCAAGTATGATGCTGAGAAATATTTGAATCGATTGTTCAAGCATTATAAGAAATGCGAGGGAACGACAGTATACTGGGTAAGAGAAGGATATTTCAAGGTTGAAAAAGTAATTCTCGGAATCTTCACTACAGAGTATTGGATAGAAAAGTATTAATCAGCAGGGCGCAAGCCCTGCACAATATATCAAGATATGAAACAATACATTTTGAACGGCAAAAATAGCCTTGGGCAAGTTGATAGTCACATCGAAGACTACAGAACCAAGGAGATAATGGAGGAAAGGTTTTCTCGAATTAAGGAAACCTTCAGGAACAACCCATTTGCAGAAATGCTGGAAGAAGGCGACCGACACTTCAAGGTCAAGATGGGTGGAGTGACATACAAGTATTACATCACTGAAAGAGAAATTTAAATTTGGCAAGATATGAAGGAATACGACAAGATACCAGCACAAGCAGTGGTCGAGGTAACGACCAGCTGGGGAAGAACCTGCCTGCGAGAGATTGGGCGAGACCTAAAGGAAGGCACGGTGCTCGATGGCTATTATTATCCGGTAAGCAAGGCTTTCGACTTTCACTGGAAGGGAGAGGGTGCAATGCTGTGGATCGGGGACAACGGAAGGCTTGTCAGTCTTGGAGAAGGGCAGGAACATAAATACATGATGCTTGGTCGTCTATTATCCGATTGCAAGTACTTCCTTCGCAACCCATACGAGCGACACCTCTATTTCCCGAGCATCGCCCGGCATTGCAAGGAAATGCGCCAGTACTGGCTGGAACTGAATATCAAGCCGGAGTGGTTATCTTATAAGCAGATTGGCAGGCTGGAGCACAAGATGAACAGAATGAAAACGAAGTTGGACAGACAATTTAAAAAAGACAGAAGACAATGACAAAACAAGAGTACAGAGAAGCCCTGCACGAAATCAACGTGAAGGCTGAGAACGAAAGAAGAATTCTGGCAAGAGCGTTTGCTACTGAGCACAGCCCAGTTAATGTTGGCGATTATATCAGCGACCACTGCGACACGATAAGGGTTGAAAGCTGGGAGGTTGTGAATGGAACCTACGAATACCCCTTGCCTTGCCTCGTATATCGAGGTATGACCTGCAAGAAGGATGGCACGCCACGAAAGAACCCGAAGAGGTGTAGCATCTATCAGTGCAACCTCTTGCGGGTAAATGGAGAACCAGTAAAGAATCACGGATATGGAGAATAATAAAAGAAACATCAAGAGAACGAAGAAGGGTGCAGGCGCAACGGTCAAGCTAGTTGGCATACAGATAGACAACGACCTGCTGCCTTTCCTCAACGCATTGCCCAACAAGTCACGATTTATCAATGATTTGTTGAGGAAGAAATTTTTTGGCAAATAATTTGGTGTTTTCAAAGGAAAAGCGTACCTTTGCATCACTGAATGTTTAAAGTGGTCTCCACTTATTACCCCAGCGACTCGACTTTTTCACCGCTGGGGTATTTTTGTGCTCTTTTCCCGATTTACCCCGAAATTTGCGTTCTGTGGCGTTTACGTGGTAAGCACGTAAAACTATCCCCAAAAACAATTTGAGCCGTTTCTGCGGCAAATTCGCAAGAAATAAGGCTATTTTTTGTTGTACAGCACGTAATCAATAACTCTGCGGTTGGCTTCATCTACTCTTGATAGGTCTGCATTGATGTAGGTATCAGTTACCCGGACGCCGAACGAGTGACCCAGCGCAAGCGACACCACGTCCTTTTGAATTCCAAGATTGAAGGCGATAGATGCCCACGTATGGCGAGCGTAGTACGTAGTAAGCCCTGGGCGCACCTTTGCGAGTTTCTTATTAATCATGACCGTTGCAACATCAACGTTCCTGAAATGCTCCGAGAAACGAAGCAGCTTCTTTTCCCCTTTGTACTTCTCGATGATTCGGAGAGCTTCTGGATGAAGAAGGATGGAGTAATGCCTGCCAGTCTTAGCCCGGTCGTATTCCAGTCTACCACGGACGATATTCTCCTTTGTCAAGGCGAACAAGTCACTCACATTGATACCAATCAGCAGGAACATCAGCAGGAACATGTCGACCAGCTCATCACCACCAGCTTCGAAGATAGAGCGGATTTCCTCAACGGACAAATCTCGCTTTTTCGTTGTCTCAAGCCGCATACTGTACCTGCGGAAAGGGTAGTTTTTCGTCTGCTCATTATCTATCGCAAGGTTGAAGACAGCAGCGACACAGAGCATCCTGCTGGTTCTGGTATTCCTAGACAAGCCCTCCTTTGCCATGAACGCATCGAAGTCTTCAAGCCAAGAGCGGTTAATCTCATCGTATGTAAGCAGAGCCGCTTTTTCTTTTCCAAGGAAAGCTTCAATCTTTGCCCAAGTATATTTATATCTGTTTATCGTGTTCTCTTTCAGATTCCTGCCCTCGTAGGCAATGAAGCCATCTCGAAGCAGGGCGACTTTTTCCCTTGTAGGCTCGGCTTCAAGCATTATTAAGTCTCGGAGTTCCCTAGCCGTAATATCGCCACGGTATGTTTCCCTGCATTGCGCCTTCATCATCATTCTATTATAAAAATTAAGACGGTCAAGAAGGAAGTCGTTGATAGCATCACGATCCGGACGCTTTCGCACCTTGCAAGCCCTTTTATCCCATTCATCCTTTTTGCAGTATTGATTGAGGGATATAAATGCAGTCCCACCATGATGGTTGACAGCAAGCCGGATGGAGAACGTACCATCCTGCCTTTTTACCCTTGTGTCTAGATATAATCTCAGTGTTGCCATAATTCCGTGCAGTTTTTGTTCAGTTTATTTTCAGCGTTAAGAGCCGCAATTGTGCAACATGGTGCATGATTGCGGCATTTTCAAGTTATCAGAGCATCAGAGAACCCCTTTAAACACTGAGAAACACAGTAAAGTTGTACTTAAAATCATAATCTTTTCCTTTCTTTTTTATGTTATTATCAATGTTATTTATGGCTTAGACGATAAAAGTAGTGAAAAGGTTGCAGAAAATCCAAAAATAATTGTTACTTTTGCATCTGAAAAATAAATATTTATAGGTTATATGAACAAGAGATTGATGTTTTCGGCAGCACTCGTGATGGCGCTGCTTTCGGCAAACGCTCAGAAAAGAGCGTTTACCATCGAGGATTTGTACAGGGTGAAGGGCGTATCTTCGGTGAGCCTTTCGCCTGATGGTAAGACGGTTTGCTATACCGCAAGTTCTTCTGACCTGAAGAGCCAGAAGTCTGGCTCCGACATCTACATCATGAATGCGGATGGCTCTCACACCAAGGCTCTTACCGAGGATGGAAAGAGCAGTTCTGCCGTATGGAGCAAGGATGGAAAGAGTATCTTTTTTACTAATTATGAGAAAGGGACGGCTCAAATCTTTCGCATGGATCTGACTACCTGCGAGACGGAACAGGTAACTGATTATGAGTTGGGTATCGGTAGTCCTGTCATCTCTCCGGATGAGCGATACATTGCCTTTACCGCAGAAGTATATCCCGACCTGGGAGCTGATGCCAAGGCTAACAAGGCCCGGATGGAGAAAAAGGAGCAGGGACCTGTACAGGCGCATATCGCCGACAAGTTGCTCTACCGTCATTGGACGAGCTATAATGATGGCAGATGCAATCACCTTATCCTTTTCGATACACAGACGAAGACTTACAAGGATCTGACTCCGGGCAATTATTCGCTGATATTCGTGGTTGGGGGTGGAATCACCTATCAATTCTCTCCTGACAGCAAGGAGATCTGTTTCGTATCCAATCATGATGAGCATCAGGAGGCTAGCACCAATGCCGACTTGTGGACGGTATCTGTGAATGGGGGAGAACCGGTCTGCATCACGAAGGAGAACAAGGCTTGGGATGGTACTCCAGCCTATTCGCCTGACGGCAAGTATATCGCTTATCGCTTGCAGCAAGTACCTGGTTATGAGTCTGATCGCTTCCGTCTTGCTATCTACGACCGGGCTGCAAAGAAGTCTACCGTCCTGACAGAGAAGTTTGACAACTGGGTAGATGATTACAAATGGGCTCCCGACAGCAAGAGTATCTTCTTCCTCTGTCAGGTACAGGGCGCTGAGCCGCTCTACAAGCTCGATATAGCCAGAAAAACCATCTCGCCGGTATTGACGGGCAAGGCCATCTCGGAGTTTGATTTCGACAATAAGGGTATGGTATATTATACCTATAGCACGACAGGCAAGCCATCGGCTCTCTATCGCCAGCAGATGAAAAAGTGGAATGGAACTCCTGTAGCAAGCGGCAAGGAACAGCAGATTACCTTCCTCAACCAGAAGTTGGAGGATGAAGTGGATATCCGTCCATCTGAGAGTATCTGGGTAGATGGCGCTGGTGGCGACAAGGTACAGGTATTCATCGTGAAGCCACACAACTTTGATGCCAGCAAGAAATATCCGCTTATCATCAATGTGCATGGCGGACCACAGATGCAATGGATGAATTCCTTCCGTGGCGACTGGCAGGTTTATCCTGCTGCCGGTTATGTGGTGGCTTATCCTAACCCTCACGGTTCTACGGGATATGGTCAGGCCTTTACCCGTGCCATTTCCGGTGATTGGGGCGGAAAGGTATTTGAGGATGTAATGAAGGTTACCGATAAATTGGCAACCCTGGAATATGTTGATTCTACTAGGATGGGAGCGATGGGATGGTCGTATGGCGGTTATATGATGAACTGGCTGCAGGGACATACCAAGCGATTCAAGTGTCTGGCTTCCATGATGGGCGTATATGACTTGCGCTCTATGTGGGGCAGTACTGAGGAAGTATGGTTCCCTAACTTTGAGTTAGAGGGACAGCCTTATAATTCCGATCTCTACGAGAAGTGGTCGCCATCCTCATACATCAAGAACTTCTCAACACCAACCCTCGTGATGACGGGCGAGCTGGACTATCGTGTACCGTATACCCAGAGTTTGCAGTATTTCACAGCTTTGCAGACCCTGAACATTCCTTCGCGACTGATAGTCTTGAAGTATGATGGTCACTGGCCAAGCAACCTGAAGTCGATGCCGCTCTATTACAACGCGCACCTCGACTGGTTCCATCGTTATCTCGGCGGTGCTCCTGCACCTTGGGATACAGAGAAGATGGTGAATAATGAGATAGAGTACTAAAATGCCCTATATATAATAAGGTGTAGAAAAACAAAATAAAAAAGCTCCATTCGCAATCAGATGCGAATGGAGCTTTTTTCTGATAATTAAAAACTTACTTTGTTTCCTGTTCTTCCTGCATGTCCAGATACTGGTTGTCCTTGTCGTAGAATTCGTACTGGAGGAACGCCAGTTTCTGTGAAGGAATCACATTGAAGCCGAAACCATACTTAAACTGCCATCTGCGCTTCAGGGAAATGAAGCCCTTGTTGATGAAGGCAGCCACGTAAGGATTCACATACAAAGTGAATTTCTTGACGCCGATCTTGTTGACTAGGCGGTCGATTTTTCTTTCCAACTGGTCGGTGAAGAGGATGCTCGACTTAATCTTGCCCGTACCGAAACAGGTAGGGCAGGTTTCATCTACATTCACATCCATAGCCGGACGTACACGCTGGCGTGTAATCTGCATCAGTCCGAACTTGCTCAATGGCAGGATGTTGTGCTTGGCACGGTCCTTCTGCATGTTCTTGCACATGCGTTCATAGAGCAGCTGTCGGTCTTCGGCAAGATTCATGTCGATGAAGTCGACAACAATGATGCCTCCCATATCTCGGAGGCGCAATTGTCTTGCCAACTCATCAGCAGCGCCGAGGTTAACATCCAGTGCATTTGCTTCCTGACCTTTCTCACGAGTTCTGTTACCACTGTTTACATCGACAACGTGCAAGGCCTCGGTGTGCTCGATGATGAGATAAGCACCGTGCTTGTAGTTAACAACACGGCCAAAGCCAGCTTTAATCTGCTTGGTAATGCTGAAATTGTCGAAGATAGGCACCTTACCGGTGTAGAGCTTAACTATGCCCGCCTTTTCAGGGGCTATTAGAGAAACATAGTTCTTCACCTCGTTCATCACATCTTCGTTGTTCACGTAGATGTTCTCGTAAGATGGGTTAAACAAGTCACGCAAGAGAGCAACGGCTCTTCCGGTCTCCTCGAATGCAAGTTGCGGGCGCTGCTGGGTCTTCTGTACCTTGGCGATAGCATCCTCCCATCGCTTCACCAGGACTTTCAGCTCAGCATCGAGCTCGGCGACCTTCTTACCCTCAGCCACAGTGCGGACGATAACGCCGCAATTCTTTGGTTTGATGCTGTGAATGAGTTGTTTGAGTCGGGAGCGTTCTTCACCGCTTTTAATTTTCGACGAGACAGAAACTTTATCACCGAATGGCATGAGTACCAGGTATCGGCCCGCGAATGAGATTTCGCCTGTGAGTCGAGGTCCCTTGGTAGAGATTGGTTCCTTTACGATTTGTACCAGCACTTCCTGTCCTGCTTTGAGTACATTCTGTATGCTGCCGTCCTTTTCCAATTCAGGCATTTTGCTGGCTTTAGAGAATGGGAAAAGTTTCTTTCTGTCGCTCTGTACTTGTTTAAGGTACTTCTGGTAGGAATTAAAATGACTTCCTAGGTCAAGATAATGAAGAAAGGCGTCGCGTTCATAACCTACATCCACGAAGCAGGCGTTAAGACCCGGCATCAGTTTTTTTACCTTTGCGATGTAGATGTTGCCCACAGAGAACGATGCTTCACGAGGTTCGTTCTGGTATTCTACCAGCTGCTTGTCCTCCATGAGTGCGATAGAGATGTCTTTCTGTTGGACATCAATTACAACTTCGCTTGTCATATCTTCAATAATCTTTTAACTTTAAATTAATACAAAAAAAGGGTATGTCATTCCATATCAGAACTGACACACCCCCTCAGTCACGAACTGACCGAGAGCTATAGTAGACTAGCTACACTGCTAGCTTACTTGCTCTTATGTCTGTTCTTACGTAATCTTTTTTTACGCTTGTGAGTAGCCATCTTGTGGCCCTTCTTTTTCTTTCCGTTTGGCATGATTTTAAAATTTTAAAATATTGTTATTATAAAAAATGATATTTCTCTCTTTCTGTCCAGCAGTATTACTGAGCGTTCTGCATTTCCTCGATGAAGCTCTTTGATGGCTTGAAGCTTGGTAAGTCGTGAGCTGGAATGGTGATGGTTGTATTCTTAGAGATGTTACGGGCAGTCTTAGCAGCACGATGCTTGATGTTGAAGCTGCCGAAACCACGCAAGTATACATTGTCCTTCTTTTCGATGAGGCACTTCTTAACCTCTTCCATAAAAGCCTCTACTACAGTACCTACTTCTTTCTTAGGCATACCAGTAGCGATAGCTACCTCATTAATGATATCTGCTTTGGTCATTTCTTTATTTTTTACTAATTTTACTTGTTATTCTTTATTTCGGTGTGCAAAGATACAAGTTTTTTATGATATAACAAAATACTTAAGGCTTTTTTTGCAAAAATAATGCTCTAAGTATTTGCATATAAGGTTTTTATTGCGTATTTTTGCACCAAAATAGAGAAATTATGAGATTTAAGAGATATTTTTTGGCTTTGATGATGGTTGCCTTTCATGCATTGGCGTTGACGGCTGGGGAGGTCTGGACGGCGAAAAATGTACCGATTCCTTTCCTCAGGGATTCTACGCAATATGTTTCCGACCCGGATGGATATGTTGATAAGGCTCAGAAGGATTCTGCCAATTTCTATCTTCAGAAACTGAAGTTGGAGTGTGGCGTACAGAATGTGCTCATCATTGTGGGAAAGGTTGACAACCAGGATGCCTTCCGGATGGCGCAGGATGTGGGCAACCAATATGGTATCGGTTACAAGAAGAGTCGGAGAGGACTGGTTATCGTCATAGCGGTGGAGGACCATAAGTACTTTATTGCTCCAGGAAGTGGACTGGAGGGTGAGTTGACTGATGTGGACTGCGATGATATTGCCCGAGCTTGCATCGTGAAGTATATGCGTGAAGGCAATCCGGGCGAGGCAGTAGCATCTGTGAGCCGTGCTATATATAATAAGGTGAAAAGTGGACGGACGGGAATTGCGGATGTTGATGAAGGTTCGGTTAATGACGAAGAGGACTGGTTTCTGGTCATTATCCTGTTCCTTGTCTTCTTCGGTATTCCTATCTATCTGTTTATCAGGTATATTCTGGAGATGCTCGGTATTGTGAAGCCAAGACCGAAGAGCCATCAGAGAAATCAGTCTCGTAGGAGAAACAATGACGATGACTGGATACCTCCTTTCTTTATGGGAGGTGGCGGTTCTTCCGGCGGCGGTTTCTCGGGCGGTTCTTTTGGCGGAGGTACCTTTAGCGGAGGCGGCTCTGGCGGAGGATGGTGATGCCTTTGATAGTTAATTGTTTATAGTTTAGAATTAATAATTAATAATAATGACAATGGAACAGACAATGAATTCAAACATGCAACCGGCAAAGAGAGGTATAAAGAAAAGCTGGATTATTCTGGGCATCGTAGTTGTGCTGGTACTATGGATGTTCAGTGGTTATAACGGATTGGTAGAGAAACAGGAGTTGGCTACCACAGAGTTGGCTAATGTTCAGACTCAGTATCAGCGTCGTGCAGACATGATGCCACAGTTGGCAAAGATCGTAAAGGCTTATGCCAAGCATGAGAAAGAAACCTTCGCCGAGGTAACCAAGGCTCGTGCTGCTGTTGGTCAGGTAAAGCTGGATGCCAATAATCTTACTGAGGCTAGCCTGAAGAAATATGCTGCTGCACAGGGTGAGTTGGCGAATGCATTCTCCAAACTGATGGTAGTGGCCGAGAAATATCCTGAGTTGAAAGCCAGCGAGAACTTCAAGGCTCTTCAGGTTCAGGAAGAGGGTACGGAAAACCGTATCAGCGAGGCACGCCGCAAGTATAATGAAGCCGTTCAGAACTATAACCAGACGGTTAGAAAAATGCCAAGTGCCCTTATCGCCGGCCTCTTCAATTTCAATGTGATGCCTAAGTTTGAGGCAGCAGCAGGAGCTGAGAAGGCGCCAAACTTGGATATCTAATTTAGAATTGATCTTTAAAAAACCTGTTTTTCAACGGGATTAATAGATTTGTTATCTAGTCAATGGGAACGAGAAGTGTCCCATTGGCTAGATTTTCTGTTTTATGCGCTTTCAATTTGAAAGTAACTCAATATTTTATATATATTTTGTATTTCAGATGTTTTTTATTTCAGAAATTCTTTGTATCTTTGCACGCAATTTAAGAAATATGGTAGAAATACCGCAAACATTGAAATTTCAATAAGGTAAATTACAAATATGAAACAAACAAAGATTGTCGCTTCCATCAGTGATCGTAGATGTGATCAGGATTTTATCCGAAAACTGTTTTTCGCCGGTATGAACGTTGTTCGTATGAATACTGCTCATGCCACAGAAGAGGGTATACGCACCATCGTAAAGAATGTAAGAGCCGTGTCTCCACATATTGGTATTATGATTGATACCAAAGGTCCTGAGGTGCGAACTACAGGTGTGAAGGAACCTATCCACTACAATGTTGGTGATGTAGTGAAAATCTTTGGACGTCCGGAAATGGAGTCTTCTCATGATATTGTGAATGTGAGCTATCCTGACATCGCAGCCGATGTTAAGGTAGGTGATGATTTGCTCTTCGATGATGGTGAACTCGATATGAAGATTATCGACAACCAGGGCCCTATGCTGGTTGCCGAGGTTCAGAACGAGGGAGTGCTCGGGGCTCACAAGAGTGTGAATGTGCCGGGAGAGCATATCGACTTGCCTGCACTGACAGAGAAAGACCGCCGGAATATTGAACTCGCTATCGAGTTGGATATTGATTTCATCGCTCACTCTTTTGTGCGCAATGCAGCCGATGTGAAGGCTGTTCAGGATATCTTGGATGCTCACAACAGTGATATCAAGATTATCTCTAAGATTGAAAATCAGGAAGGTGTTGATAATATTGACGAGATTATTGATGCCTGCTATGGTATCATGGTTGCCCGTGGTGACCTGGGTATCGAGGTGCCAATCGAGAGAATTCCAGGCATCCAGCGCCGCATCATCTCTAAGTGTGTGAAGGCGCAGAAACCGGTAATCGTAGCAACACAGATGTTGCATACCATGATTAAGAATCCACGTCCTACCCGTGCTGAGGTAACCGATATTGCCAATGCTATCTTCTATCGCACCGATGCGCTGATGCTTTCTGGTGAAACAGCAAGCGGTAAGTATCCTGTAGAAGCTGTGCAGACCATGGCCCGTATTGCTGAGCAGGCAGAGAAGGATAAGTCTCCACTGAATGATATTGATCCAATGGAAGATGGTAAGATTGACCAGAAACTCTTCCTGGCTCATGCTGCCATTGAGGCTACTAAGAAGTTGGGTGTTGCTGGTATTATTACCGATGGCGAGACCGGTCAGACTGCACGCGACCTGGCAGCCTTCCGTGGTCCAAATCCGGTATTGGCAATCTGCTATAAGGAAAAACTCCAGCGCTGGTTGAATCTGAGCTATGGTATTATTCCAATTCATCAGAAGGATCAGGTTTCTACCAAAGCTATGTTTACTGCTGCGGTACGTATGCTTCGCCAGAAAGGCTACTTATGTGAGGAGGATAAGATTGCTTATCTGAGCGGTAGCTTTGGAGAGGGTGGAGGCACAACCTTCGTTGAGATTAATAAAGTGAAGAAGATTTTCGATAACAGTTATAGCTTTAATTTGCCATCAAATGGCATCGAAGATAAGTAAAAAAGGCTATTATTTCAAAAAAAAATAGACGTAAATAGAATTATTGGTGCAAAAATTTGCAGTATTCAAAAAAATACCGTAATTTTGCACCAATATTTTAAAACGAAAATTTTAGAAAATGAAGAAACTCGTTAGTTCAGTTTTAGTCGCTTTGACTATGCTCTTAGTACTTGGCAGTTGTGGAAGTACTAAGAATGTAGCTTATTTCCAAAATGCAGATTCTATCAGCTTGGCTGCTTCAAGAATGCTTTATGAAGCCAAGATTATGCCTAAGGACGAACTTACAATTACAGTAATTACAACAGATCCAAAGGCTGCCATGCCTTTCAACCTCTCTGTCTCTCAAACATTGGGTACAGGCGGACAGCTGAGTTATGGTAGTGGTTCCCTGCAAGGATATCTGGTTGATAATGATGGTAATATTGAGTTTCCTGTTGTTGGAACCTTGCATGTCGGTGGTTTGACCAAGAAGCAGGCTGAAGATCTCATCAAGAATAAGGTGAAGCCTTATCTGGCAGAAAAAGAAAATCCTATTGTTACGGTTCGCATGGGCAGTTACCATGTATCTGTATTAGGTGAAGTAGAAAAGCCAGGAATTATTTATGCTCCACAGGAGAAGATGAGTATTCTTGAAGCTTTGGCACAGTGTGGCGACTTAACTATCTATGGTAAGCGTGACAATGTATTATTGATTCGTCAGGATGCAGCAGGAGAGAAGCATACTTATCGTATGAACTTGAATGATGCAAACATTATTAATTCACCATTCTATTATCTGCAGCAGAATGATATTATCTATGTAGAACCAAATAAGGTGAAAGCTCAAAACTCATCTATCGGTTCATCTACTACATTGTGGTTCTCTGCCGTTGGTACATTGATTTCTATCGCATCATTGATTGTCAATATCTTGCGATAGCAGGTAATAGGTGGGAGTAAAATCAGGATACTACAAAAATAATAATATATATATGTGTGGCATTGTAGGATATTTAGGTAAGGGTGACGCTTATCCAGCCCTCATCAAGGGCTTGAAGCGTCTGGAGTACCGCGGATACGATTCTGCGGGAGTTGCCCTTATTGGCAATGACGGCTCTTTGAATGTATATAAGGCAAAGGGCAAGGTGGCAGATCTTGAAGCGTTCTGCTCTGATAAGGATATTTCGGGACATGTGGGTATTGCTCATACTCGTTGGGCTACCCATGGAGAGCCTTCAGCTGTAAATGCTCACCCGCATTATTCCTCTAGCAAGAACCTTGCCATGATTCATAATGGAATCATAGAAAACTATGCCGATATCAAGAAGAATCTCATTGCTAAGGGAGTAGAGTTTAAGAGCGAGACGGATACTGAGGTTCTCGTTCAGCTGATTGAATATATTCAGATAAAGAAAAATCTCGACTTGCTGACTGCCGTTCAGGTGGCTCTTCGTCAGGTAATCGGAGCCTACGCTATCGCTATTCTTGATAAGCGTAACCCTAATCAGATCATTGCTGCCCGTAAGCAGAGTCCGTTGGTTGTAGGTATCGGAAAGGATGGTGAGTTTTATCTCGGTTCTGATGCCAGTCCTATCATTGAATATACAGATAAGGTGGTTTATCTGGAGGATGGTAACATCGCTGTGATGCGCCTCGGTGAGGAATTGCAGATGGTGAACATCCAGAACGTTAAACTCAACCCTGAGGTACAGACCGTAGACATTGATCTCGGTCAGATAGAGAAGGGCGGTTTCCCTCACTTTATGTTGAAGGAAATTTTTGAGCAGCCAGAGTGCCTTCGTAACTGTATGCGTGGTCGTGTAGTTAGCCGCACAGTGGAAACTCGCGTAATGACTGATGGCGACGATACAACCAGCAAGAAGGAGACTGAGATGGGTGTCGTGCTCAGCTCCATTACCGACCATCGCCAGCAGCTTCTCAATGCCAAGCGAATCATCATCGTGGCTTGTGGTACATCATGGCATGCCGGACTTATCGGCAAGCAGATGATAGAGAACTATTGCCGCATCCCTGTAGAAGTGGAATATGCATCTGAATTCCGTTACCGTAATCCTGTGGTAACGAAGGATGATGTGGTCATCGCCATTTCCCAGAGTGGTGAAACCGCTGATACCCTGGCTGCCATCAAGCTTGCCAAGGAGAGCGGTGCGTTTATCTATGGTATCTGTAACTCCATCGGTTCTTCCATCGCACGAGAGACAGATACAGGTACCTATATTCACGTAGGTCCGGAGATTGGTGTTGCCTCTACCAAGGCGTTCACTGGTCAGGTTACCGTCCTTATCCTCCTGGCACTTGCCATCGGTAAGGAGAGGGGAACCATCAGCGAAAATGAATATCAGAAGATTACAGAACAGCTTTGGAACATTCCTGCCAAGATGAAGGAAGTGTTGAAGCTCAACAATAAGATAGCTGACTTGAGCCGTACGTTTACATACGCTCGCAATTTCATCTATCTGGGCCGTGGATTCCAGTATCCTGTGGCCCTTGAGGGTGCATTGAAGTTGAAGGAGATTAGCTACATCCACGCTGAAGGTTATCCTGCAGCGGAGTTGAAGCATGGTCCTATCGCATTGATTGACAGCGATATGCCAGTGGTAGTTATTGCTACCCACAACTTCATGTACGAGAAGGTCTTGTCTAATATCCAGGAGATTAAAGCCCGTCAGGGTCGTGTTATTGCTATTGTCAGCAATGGCGATGAAACCATTTCCAAGATTGCCGACGAAGTGATTGAACTCCCTGAGACCTTGGAGTGCTTGGAGCCATTATTGGCTACCATTCCTTTGCAGCTCTTGGCTTACCATGTAGCTGTATGTAAGGGCAAGGACGTTGACCAACCTAGAAACTTGGCCAAGTCAGTTACTGTAGAATAATATATAAAGGGATTCGTCATTTCTTGACGTTTCCCTTTTTTTGGAGGGGGATCCCTCGGATAGGTATATTCAAATTTAACTAAATAAGATAAGGATAATAGAGAGATGGAACCATTGAAACATGAGTGTGGTGTAGCAATGATCAGATTGCTCAAGCCACTGGAGTATTACCAGCAGAAGTATGGTACTTGGATGTACGCACTCAACAAACTCTATCTGATGATGGAGAAGCAGCACAACCGTGGCCAGGAGGGTGCTGGTATGGCTTGTGTCAAACTGGGCGGTAAGCCTGGTCATGAGTATATGTTCCGTGAGCGTGCAGAGGGCAAGAATGCCGTGACCGAAATCTTCGGCAAGGCGAATGCCAACTTCAAGAGCCTGACTCCCGAGCAGCTTGCTGATGCAAAGTTCGCTAAAGAGGAACTGCCTTTCGCAGGCGAACTTTATATGGGACACCTGCGCTACAGTACCACCGGAAAGAGTGGTATTCAGTATGTGCACCCATTCCTGCGACGTAACAACTGGAAGGCGAAGAACCTCTGCCTTTGTGGTAACTTCAACATGACCAACGTAGATGAAATCTTCGAGGAACTTACCAAGCAGGGCCAGAGTCCTCGCATCTACAGCGACACCTACATCATGCTTGAACTGATGGGCCACCGTCTGGACAGAGAGGTGGAGCGCAACTTCGTAGCTGCAAAGGCGATGGAGATGCAGAATACCGATATCACTAACTATATAGAAGACCACGTGAAGATGAGCAATGTACTCAAGACTACGATGAAGAACTTTGATGGCGGTTATGTGGTTTGCGGTATCACCGGTTCGGGTGAAATGTTCTCTATGCGCGACCCTTGGGGCATCCGTCCTGCGTTCTATTACAAGAACGATGAAATCGTGGTAGTAGCCAGCGAGCGCCCTGTACTCCAGACCACCTTCGACCTGGAGGCAGAGGAAGTGCAGGAACTGATGCCGGGCACGGCGCTTCTCGTGAAGAAGAACGGAGAGTGCAGCATCGAGCGCATCATGGAGCAGAAGGGCGATTCAGCCTGCTCATTCGAGCGCATCTACTTCAGTCGTGGTTCCGACAAGGATATCTATAAGGAGCGTAAGCAGTTGGGCGAGCAGTTGACCCAGCCTATCCTGAAGGCTGTGGATTATGATGTAGACCACACCGTGTTCAGCTATATCCCGAACACTGCCGAGGTGGCTTACTATGGCATGTTGAGCGGTTTCAAGAAGTATCTTAATGAGACCAAGATAGAGCAGATTGCCAACCTCGACCATGTTCCATCAAAAGAAGAATTATACGAAATCCTCGGCGACTTTGTCCGCTCAGAAAAGATAGCATGGAAGGATATCAAACTCCGTACCTTCATCACTGAGGGCAACAGTCGTAACGACCTGGCGAGCCATGTGTATGATGTAACCTACGGAAGCATCGAGCCGAATGTGGATAATCTTGTCATTATCGATGATAGTATCGTGCGTGGTACTACCCTGAAGGAGAGTATTCTCCGCATCCTCGACCGTCTGCATCCTAAGAAGATTGTAGTGGTTTCCAGTGCCCCTCAGATCCGATATCCGGATTACTACGGCATCGATATGGCAAGACTGGAAGAGTTCTGCGTGTTCCGTGCTGCCATCCAGCTTTTGAAAGAGCGCAAGATGGAAGACCTTATCGAGCAGACCTATGAGGCTTGCAAGGCAGAATTGGCAAAGCCAAAGGAGGAGCAGATCAATCCGGTACGCTCCATCTACAAGCCATTCAGCACCGAGGAAATCAACGAGAAGATTGTTGAGATGCTTCGCCCAGAGGGCATGACCACTCCTATCCAGCTTGTATTCCAGAGCATCGAGGGCTTGCGCGAGGCGATTCCAAACCACAAGGGCGACTGGTATTTCACCGGTCATTATCCAACCCCAGGCGGCACGAAGCTCTGCAACCAGTCGTTTGTAAACTACATCGAAAACGTTTATCATAAATAAGTGAATAGAGAAGAACGAAGAGTGAAGAATTCATTTGCTCTTATAAGTATGAAATAAAAGAATCAAATGTCAGATATGAAAAAAGTAACCTTAGTTTTGAGCGATGGAACCAAGTTCCATGGCAAATCTTTTGGATATGACGCTCCTGTAGCGGGCGAGGTTGTGTTCAACACAGCCATGATGGGATATCCAGAGAGTTTGACCGACCCTTCTTATGCCGGTCAGTTGATGACACTTACATTCCCTCTCGTGGGCAACTATGGTGTGCCACCATTTACTTTCGAGGAGAATGGTTTGCCAACCTTCATGGAGAGTGACAAGATTTATGCTTCTGCCATCATCGTGAATGATTACAGCGAGCAGTACAGCCACTGGAATGCAGTGGAGAGTCTTGCCGACTGGTTGAAGCGCGAAAAGGTGCCAGGAATCACAGGCATCGATACCCGTGAGTTGACTAAGGTGCTTCGTGAGCATGGTGTGATGATGGGTAAGATTCTCTTTGATGATGAACCAGACAACATCCCTGAGGCTAACTATGAGGGTGTAAACTTTGTTGACCAGGTAAGCTGCAAGGAGATTATCCGTTATAACGAGGGTGCCGGCAAGAAGGTGGTACTCGTTGACTGCGGTGTGAAGGCAAACATCATCCGTTGCCTTATCAACAGAGGCGTTGAGGTAATCCGTGTGCCATGGAATTACGATTACACCGATATGGACTTCGACGGATTGTTCCTGGCCAATGGTCCTGGTGACCCAGATATGTGCGAGGATGCAGTAAACATTATTCGCAAGCAGATCAGCCAGAGCCGCAAGCCTATCTGCGGTATCTGTATGGGTAACCAGTTGCTTTCTAAGGCAGCCGGTGCTACTATCTACAAGTTGAAGTATGGTCACCGTTCACACAACCAGCCAGTGCGCATGGTAGGAACCAACAATTGCTACATCACCTCTCAGAACCACGGTTATGCCGTTGATGCCAAGACATTGGGCAACGATTGGGAGGAACTCTTTGTAAATATGAATGATGGCTCTAACGAGGGTATTCGCCACAAGGTGAACCCTTGGTTCTCAAGCCAGTTCCACCCAGAGGCTTGCTCAGGCCCTGTGGATACAGAGTTCATGTTTGATAAGTTTGTAGAAACACTTAAATAATTAGGAAAATAATGAAAGACGAAAATATAAAGAAGGTGCTCCTCTTAGGTTCTGGAGCCTTGAAGATCGGTGAAGCAGGTGAGTTCGACTACTCAGGTTCGCAGGCCCTGAAGGCATTGCGCGAGGAAGGTATCGAGACTGTGCTCATCAACCCGAATATCGCAACCGTACAGACATCAGAAGGTGTTGCCGACCAGATTTACTTCCTGCCAGTGCAGCCTTACTTCGTAGAGCGTGTCATCCAGAAGGAGAATCCAGACGGTATCCTCCTCAGCTTCGGTGGTCAGACAGCCCTCAACTGTGGTGTGGAACTCTATCGCCAGGGCATCCTGGAGAAATATAATGTCAAGGTATTGGGTACTCCAGTTCAGGCTATCATGGATACAGAGGACCGTGAGCTTTTCGTAGAGAAACTGGATGAAATCAACGTGAAGACCATCAAGAGCGAGGCTTGCGAGAACATCGAGCAGGCCCGCAAGGCTGCTGCTGAGCTCGGCTATCCTGTCATCATCCGTGCTGCTTACGCCTTGGGTGGTCTCGGTTCTGGTTTCGCAGACAACGAGGAGGAGCTGAACAAGCTCGCTGAGAAAGCTTTCTCTTTCTCTCCACAGGTATTGGTAGAGAAGAGTTTGAAGGGCTGGAAAGAGATTGAGTATGAGGTAGTTCGCGACCGTTACGACAACTGTATCACAGTTTGTAACATGGAGAACTTCGACCCACTGGGAATCCATACTGGTGAGAGTATCGTCATCGCTCCATCTCAGACCCTGAGCAATGCTGAGTATCATAAGCTCCGTGCCCTCGCCATCAAGATTATCCGTCACATCGGAATCGTGGGTGAGTGTAACGTGCAGTATGCCTTCGACCCTAAGAGCGAGGATTATCGTGTAATCGAGGTGAATGCCCGTTTGAGTCGTTCTTCAGCCTTGGCATCTAAGGCTACTGGTTATCCTCTTGCCTTCGTTGCAGCCAAGCTCGGTATGGGCTACGGTCTGTTCGAGTTGAAGAACTCTGTAACCAAGACCACATCTGCCTTCTTTGAGCCAGCATTGGACTACGTGGTATGTAAGATTCCACGTTGGGACTTGTCTAAGTTCCGTGGTGTAGATAAGGAGTTGGGTTCATCTATGAAGTCAGTAGGTGAGGTAATGGCTATCGGCCGCAACTTCGAGGAGGCTATCCAGAAGGGTCTTCGTATGATTGGTCAGGGCATGCACGGTTTCGTAGAGAACAAGGAACTTGAAATCGATGATATCGATGCAGCTTTGCGCGAGCCAACAGATAAGCGTGTGTTCGTGATTTCAAAGGCAATGCACAAGGGCTATACCGTAGATCAGATTCACGACTTGACCAAGATTGACAAGTGGTTCCTTGAGAAGTTGAAGCACATCATCGACATCGACGAGGCGATGAAGAAGTGCAACATCAATACTCTTGACCAGGATTTGCTCCGCACCGCTAAGGTTTACGGTTTTACCGACTTCCAGGTAGCCCGTGCCGTGGGCTTGGAGCAGGAGTTGGGCAACATGCACAAGGCTGCCCTCTTGGTTCGCAACAAGCGCAAGAGCTATGGCATCCTGCCTGTAGTGAAGCAGATTGATACCCTGGCAGCAGAGTATCCTGCTCAGACCAACTACCTCTATGTAACTTACGCTGGCGTGAAGAGCGACATCACCTTCGAGAACGACCACCGTTCTATCATCGTACTCGGTTCAGGTGCTTACCGCATCGGTTCTTCTGTAGAGTTCGACTGGTGTGGCGTTCAGGCATTGAACACCATCCGCAAGGAAGGCTGGCGTTCTGTGATGATCAACTACAACCCAGAGACCGTATCTACCGACTACGATATGTGCGACCGTCTCTACTTCGACGAGTTGACCTTTGAGCGTGTGATGGATATCATCGAGATGGAGCAGCCTCATGGCGTCATCGTATCTACTGGTGGTCAGATTCCAAACAACCTGGCTATGCACCTGGATGCACAGAACGTGCCAATCCTGGGTACTGCTGCCAAGGACATCGATAACGCTGAGGACCGTGCCAAGTTCTCTCAGATGTTGACCAACAACGGCATCAACCAGCCAGAGTGGAGTGCCCTGACCTCTATGGAGGATATCGACAACTTCATCGAGCGTGTAGGTTTCCCTGTATTGGTTCGTCCTAGCTACGTGCTTTCGGGTGCTGCGATGAACGTATGTTCTAACGAGGATGAGCTGAAGCGATTCCTGCAGTTGGCTGCCAATGTAAGTGAGGATCACCCAGTGGTAGTAAGTAAGTTTATCGAATATGCCAAGGAGATTGAGATGGATGCAGTGGCAAAGAATGGCGAGGTGATTGCCTATGCGATTTCCGAGCACATCGAGTTTGCCGGTGTTCACTCAGGTGATGCTACCATCCAGTTCCCTCCTCAGAAGTTGTATGTTGAGACAGTTCGTCGTGTGAAGCGAGTTGGTCGTCAGATTGCCAAGGAGTTGCACATCAACGGTCCGTTCAACATCCAGTTCATGGCTCGTGACAATGATATTCTCGTTATCGAGTGTAACCTTCGTGCCAGCCGTTCGTTCCCATTCGTAAGCAAGGTATTGAAGATCAACCTCATCGAGTTGGCTACCCGCGTAATGCTCGGTTTGCCAGTAGAGAAGCCACACAAGAACCTCTTCGATCTCGACTATGTAGGTATCAAGGCATCTCAGTTCAGCTTCAACCGTTTGCAGAAGGCGGACCCTGTATTGGGTGTAGACATGAGCAGTACCGGTGAGGTAGGTTGCTTGGGTGACGATACATCTACCGCTCTTCTGAAGAGTATGCTTTCTGTGGGTCATCGCATTCCAGCCAAGAACATCCTGCTTTCTACAGGTTCTGCCAAGCAGAAGGTAGATTTGCTCGATGCTGCCCAGATGTTGGTTAAGCATGGCTACAAGCTGTATGCAACTGGTGGTAGTAGCAAGTTCCTCACCGAGAATGGCATTGAGAATACCCGTGTACTCTGGCCATCAGAGGAGGCAGAAGGCGGGGCGCCTAAGGCTTTGGAGATGCTCCACAATCATGAGATTGATATGGTAGTGAATATCCCGAAGAACTTGACTAGCAGCGAGTTGAGCAATGGTTACAAGATTCGTCGTGCAGCCATCGATCTGAACGTGCCATTGATTACCAACAGCCGTCTGGCGAGTGCCTTCATCTATGCATTCTGCACCACCAAGCTGGAGGATATCGACATCAAGGCTTGGGGCGAGTATAAATAATGTTTAGTGATTATTTATTAGTGATTAAGAATTGACAGTTAAGTCATTCTTGATGATTCCCAATAGAAAAATCCCTGCTGTAGGAAAGGCTTCCTATGGCAGGGATTTTTTAGATAATAAACGTCTTACTCAAATTCAATATGCTCTTGTGAAGGAATACGGAAAGAGAACCATGTTTCTCCATTTTTGTTGGTGATAGCTAAGTCTCCTCGTGTAATGGTGTCCATGCCAATGATAATGTCATTGTCTTCTAAATCACAAGCAAGAACTTCCAAATCTTTTATCCAAGCACCTTCTTTGGCAAAATATAGGCTTATTTTATAAGTGTAAGCCTCTACATTTCCGCCAATTCCTGCAATCATGGCTTTTTGGATAGGTTCCAATCCTAAAGCATCTGCTATGTTTCTGGATATAATAGTGTTTGTAGCACCTGTATCCCAAAGGACATCCTTGGCTTCGCAATATTCAAGTTTATTGTTAGTTGCAGGTTTTATCACAAAACAACTTGACAGAATGCTTTCAGCCTTTGCAGGATATTTTTGTGTAATAGACTTTTTCATCTTGAAGTTTTTATTGAGCCTTAACCTTGTGGATGGTAGCAAGTCGTGCTATGTGTCCTTTCGGAAGTGGAGACATTGTAATTTCGCTACGAGCAGGAAAAAACTTGTCGATGTCTTTGTAGTCTATGGTATGAACTTGTATTTTCTTGTCTTTTGTTTCCATATAGCTTTCCTTTCTTTTATTATTGTTGCAAAGATACGCTGAAAATTCGAAACTACCAAACTTTTCTAGTAATTTTTGTGATTTATAGTCAAATGATAAGGTTGCATAATAATAATCCCACCAAGCGCCATCTTTGAAAATGCGTTTGATGGAATTGTAAAAAGCAAAAGTCCCGCCCAGGTTCGCTGTGCAAATGGGAAGCGTGGTGGAAACTGTCACCGCAAAGGTATGTATATTTTTTGAAACTGCAAAACTTTTTGCGAATAAACTTTTGTAAAGTACCCTGTTTTGAACGAAGATTACACATTGTTAGTGTAAATTTGGCTCGTTTAACCATCAACTTCTTCAAAAGGTATAGTGTTGCTACCAGTTGAGTTTACAGTTGATTCTCCTGTAGAGCTTCAGACTGTTACACTTCCAAAGACACTGATGATTGCGCCAAGCGGAGTGTAATAGTCCATTTGTCGGTTGTATTCAGTTGCAGTTTGGGCAGTTTTGCTGCAAAAACACTTTTTTACCTTAAAATCTGTTCATAAATAGCTTATTCTCATTTATTTTTTGTATTTTTGCAGAGCATTCGCAATAAATGCGTTTGTGAATAATTATTTCGATATGAAAATAGTTGAATTAAAATATTCAAATGGGGTTGTTGGAGACCCTTATGCTGAGGATTTATGTCACTCGGTAAATACCTTAATTAATTATATAACAGGCAATTGTTATTAATAGGGTGGTTATCATCTTGAAATGAAAGGTATATCCAACCATACTGGGATATATCCTGCTTGAGATTGAGGTGGTTATCATCTTGAAATGAAAGGTATGTCCAACTACCGAAGTTGCATGATGTCATGCAGAATGGTGGTTATCATCTTGAAATGAAAGGTATATCCAACCATGATGGCACAAATACTGAATGGGATGCAGTGGTTATCATCTTGAAATGAAAGGTATATCCAACTTGGGGGTAACGCTGACAATGGTGCTGCGTTGGTGGTTATCATCCCAAATAAGAGTATTCTATGCTAATTCATAAAAGTGCAATTAATTATGTCTAAAATCACAAGAAAAATAGAAATTATCCCTGATGTTGAGGGATTAACCCATGAAGAGTCAAATGAAAAATGCTATAAAGCATTTTACAATTATGACCGAAAATTGTACAAGGTGGCAAATCTCCTTGTAAGTCAATTGTATGGATTAGACAATCTGTTATCTTTGATGAGACTACAAAATGAAGAATATGTAGATAGTCAACGCAAGTTGTCTTTTAAATCAACAACTGATGCTGCTAAAGAAGAAATTAAAAAGCGTATGGAGGAAATAGATGCGGAACTTATGGCTATTAAAAAGAAAATAGCTCCAATGCATCCACAGTCATACTCATATCGTGCTGTAAATAGTAGCGAATATGCAAAAGATATGCCTTCAGATATTGTTGACTCTCTAAAGCAAGATGTATATAAGCACTTTAATGATAGTAAGAAAGAGCAAATTCGGGGAGAAAGGAGTTTAACCACATATAAAAGAGGTATGCCAATTCCCTTTAATCTTAAAAAGAAGCATTCTATAGTATGTGATGGTGGCAATTACTATTTGCCATGGTTTGAGGATACTCGCTTCAGACTAAACTTTGGCCGCGACCGCAGTAACAATCGTGCTATCATAGACAATTGTATAAAGACAAAGAAGTACAAGCTATGTGCAGCTGCAAAAATACAGCTCAAAGAAAGAAAATTGTTTCTACTTATAACGGTTGATATTCCAAAAGCGGAAAGCGTACCTGTGAAAGGTAAAGTTATGGGCGTAGATCTTGGTGTTGTAAATCCTGCTTATGTGGCAGTTAATGATGGACCAGAAAGAAGTCGCATAGGTAATGGTGAGGCCTTTCAGAAGCAACGTGATGTCTTTCGTAGAAGATTTCGAGAATTACAACGTTCCCAACTTACGCAAAGTGGGCATGGGAGAAAGCACAAGACCAAAGCGACCGAAATTCTTAGAGGAAAAGAAAGAAACTGGGTACAGACTGAGAATCACCGTATAAGCCGAGAAATAGTTAATTTGGCATCTCGTTGGAAGGTTGAGACCATCCAAATGGAAAGTCTGAAAGGATTTGGGAAAAATCAAGAGGGAGAAGTCGAGTATAATCATAAACGCCTTCTCGGTCGTTGGTCTTATTTCGAACTTCAGAAAGACATAGAGTACAAGGCTGCAATGGCAGGTATTGCGGTACAATATGTAAATCCAGCATATACCAGCCAGACTTGTCATGTCTGTGGTCAACGAGGAAATAGAATAGAACGTGATACTTTTATTTGCACTAATCCTGAATGTACTTGTTACAACCAAGCACAGGATGCGGATATGAATGCTGCAATAAATATCGCAAAGTCGAAAGATGTGATAAAGTGATAAATGTATGAAAAAAGCCATTCTGTTAATGACAATGTTAATGTTGCTTTGTTGCAACATATCAGCCCAAACGCATCTAACTTTTATGGGTATTCCTATTACAGGAACAAGACAAGCTATGGTGACAAAGCTAAAGGCTAAAGGATTTTCGGAGAAAACTCAGGAAAATGAAGTTGGGGTTGAGTTAAAAGGGAAATATCTTGGCAAGGATGTATGGTTGCGTATATATAATAGCAATATATCTAAGACCGTATATCTTATTGATATATTTTTCAAAAAAGGTCATTTTATGGACTTGTACGAGCAATATCTCAGTTTGCGAGAAAAGTTCAATGGCATATATGGTACCCCCACAGAAATTCTTGATGAATCTTTTGAAGAAACATTAGAATTTGGGCAACTTCCTATGTGTGCTACATATTACAAAAGTTCCAAAGGCTTGATTTCTTTAGAAATTTCAGAAGATAAGCATTGTGTAGAAATATCTTTCCAAGACAAACACAATGCAGAAATTATGAGAAAAGAAAAAACTCAAAAATAAAAGTATGGAAACAAGAGATTATATTCAAGATTTAGAAGAGCGATACAAACAATATTGTAATAAGAAATCAGGCGTGTCGTTTAATAGAAATACGGACATTTTTATGGAAGAATTGTATTCCATGCCTATTGCTAAGATAACAATAGAAGAGTTGTTGAGAGAATACCCTGTTAAAGATGAAAAATTTACATTTGATCAAGAACAAGATGTAAATTATTTGACAGATATTTTTTTAGAGATGAATCAAGACAAATATATTGCATATTGTATCCAATATTTACGTTACCTTCGTAATTCTGGTACCAAAGATTTTTACTATGATAAAACCGTTTGGATTGATAAGGATTATGAGGCAACAGGAGATAGGCTAGAACTTTTTAAGTCTGATTATATTGGTTCTATTGTTGACTATATCTTTAATGCTTATAAGGCAAATAAATATATAGTAGGCAAGATATTAAAATATAAAGAATGGGTTGAAAGATTTAAAGTCATAGAAACAAAAGATAATTGGAAAGAGAAAGCCCTACAGAAGCATCTTGCTGAATTTCTCTTCTTGCATGATGTGGATTTCTATAAAGAAGTTGATACTTCAAATGGTTCAGTTGATTTTTTATTGCCTCACTATGCCAAGGAAAAAGAAAACGAATATAGGAGTGGCTGGAAAGCTGGTGAGAAACTGTATATAATAGAGGTGAAGAAATTTAGAAATGAGAAGCAGATTCAAGATTCTTGCATACAGCTTAATGCTTACTTGGAACAGATGGATGGAGAAGGTTGTTTGTTGATTTATGCTGATACAGACTTAAAAATCATAAACGAGAAGTGGAATTTTGATGTCCTAACTATTTATATCGGGGATGAAAGCCCCTCTCTTCGTTCCGGCAAAACAACAATAAGGTTGGCATAAAGATTATATTGTCCGTTGGCTTGGAGCAGGAGTTGGGCAACATGCACAAGGCTGCCCTGCTGGTTCGCAACAAGCGCAAGAGCTATGGCATCCTGCCTGTAGTAAAGCAGATTGATACCCTGGCAGCAGAGTATCCTGCTCAGACCAACTACCTCTATGTAACTTACGCTGGCGTGAAGAGCGACATCACCTTCGAGAACGACCACCGTTCTATCATCGTACTCGGTTCAGGTGCTTACCGCATCGGTTCTTCTGTAGAGTTCGACTGGTGTGGCGTTCAGGCATTGAACACCATCCGCAAGGAAGGCTGGCGTTCTGTGATGATCAACTACAACCCAGAGACCGTATCTACCGACTACGATATGTGCGACCGTCTCTACTTCGACGAGTTGACCTTTGAGCGTGTGATGGATATCATCGAGATGGAGCAGCCTCATGGCGTCATCGTATCTACTGGTGGTCAGATTCCAAACAACCTGGCTATGCACCTGGATGCACAGAACGTGCCAATCCTGGGTACTGCTGCCAAGGACATCGATAACGCTGAGGACCGTGCCAAGTTCTCTCAGATGTTGACCAACAACGGCATCAACCAGCCAGAGTGGAGTGCCCTGACCTCTATGGAGGATATCGACAACTTCATCGAGCGTGTAGGTTTCCCTGTATTGGTTCGTCCTAGCTACGTGCTTTCGGGTGCTGCGATGAACGTATGTTCTAACGAGGATGAGCTGAAGCGATTCCTGCAGTTGGCTGCCAATGTAAGTGAGGATCACCCAGTGGTAGTAAGTAAGTTTATCGAATATGCCAAGGAGATTGAGATGGATGCAGTGGCAAAGAATGGCGAGGTGATTGCCTATGCGATTTCCGAGCACATCGAGTTTGCCGGTGTTCACTCAGGTGATGCTACCATCCAGTTCCCTCCTCAGAAGTTGTATGTTGAGACAGTTCGTCGTGTGAAGCGAGTTGGTCGTCAGATTGCCAAGGAGTTGCACATCAACGGTCCGTTCAACATCCAGTTCATGGCTCGTGACAATGATATTCTCGTTATCGAGTGTAACCTTCGTGCCAGCCGTTCGTTCCCATTTGTGAGCAAGGTATTGAAGATCAACCTCATCGAGTTGGCTACTCGCGTAATGCTCGGTTTGCCAGTAGAGAAGCCACACAAGAACCTCTTTGATCTCGACTATGTAGGTATCAAGGCATCCCAGTTCAGCTTCAAGGCGGATCCTGTATTGGGTGTGGACATGATATCCTTTGTTTTAAATTGTTATTTTGGGACAAAGGCAATAAAAATAATGAGAAACGAGATGATTCTTATGATTTTTAACACAGATAATCACAATTATAGTTGTTAAGCAAAAGTTTCCTTCACAAAATTTGTGAATATCGAATTAAAATATTATCTTTGCAGCATCAAAACATTAAGGTTATGATAGTAAATTTCAACGAGGATTATCTGCGTGATCTATATAGATCTGGCAAATCTGATAAAAAGCATCGCTTTCAACCGCAAATAGTTAGAAAGTATATTCGAGTGATAGACCTTATGATATCGGAAGATAACGTTCAAGGTCTATGGAAATATAATTCTCTCAATTATGAACGGTTAGAAGGAAATAAAGAAGGTTTGTCCTCGGTAAGAGTGAATGACCAATATCGAATAGAATTTGAAGAAGAATTTGAGGATGGTCAAACTATTGCAACCATATGTAATATAACTGAATTGTCAAACCATTATAAATAATATAGTTATGAGCAACGATAATAAAACAACAAAGGAAATGCGAGCAAACGAGATGACTCCAGCTTTTCCTACGCATCCAGGGGATGTTCTGAAGGATGAGATAGAATACCGTGGAATCTCTCAGCGCCAGTTGGCGGAGGAAATGGGGATTGCTTATTCTGCCCTGAACGAAATTCTGAATGCTCGTCGCCCAGTAACGGAAAAAACGGCCCTGCTCTTTGAGGCTGCACTTGGAGTGAATGCTGAGCCTTTGTTGAAAATGCAGATGAGATATAATCTGCAATCTACTAAAAGTGATTCTACTTTTATGACGAGATTGGCAAAAGTAAGAAGGGTGGCTGCAGCCTTGTAAAAACAGAAGATATGAATAGTGATAATATAGATTTTGTAACTTGTTGCATTGGCTACTTGTCTCGTTGCTTGGGATAATATAATCAGCAAGTATATCAACGTCTTAAGACTTCTGGTATACTTGCTGATTTGATTTTTTACACAGATAATCATAATGTAAAGAGTCTGATAACTCTATCTTTTATCACAAAACACCCATTTATAACTCTATCTTTTATCACAAAACATGTCTTTATAACTCTATCTTTTAACAAAGTTAACATAAAATAATTGCTTATCTCACTAATAATCAGTATTTTTGCGCATAATCTTTTAAAGAATCAAAACAACTAAGAATATGGCTAGAGCAACAGGTTCAATCAATTATTTGGAGCATCGCACGCCCTTGAAGGACGAAAGCGGTAAGTATCAGATACATCCGATGTTCGTGAAACAGGATGTCGTTGACAGGGAGAAGATGGAAAAGCGTGTTCGCGATCATTGTGCGATGAACGTTTCATCCTTTATCTCCGCATTGGAAACGCTGGAGGATGAAACGCTTTACGCCCTGGCGGATGGCAACGAGGTGAGGGTAGGCGATATGTTTATCGTCAAGCCTAAGCTGGGGATGGTGAAGCATAAGGACAAAAATGGAATCGAATGGAAAAGGACCTATCATGAGGGTGATCTGATTCCAGCCAATGAGGTGGATATCTGCGGCTTGGAAATTCAGCCCACGAAGGAGTTTTTGGAGAGGCTGAAGCGCCACTCTAATGGTTGCAGCCGACAGTATTGGAGTGTGAAATCTACTCCGAAAGAGGCGGATAAGGAGTTTGCTGATATTGTAGAGATTTGTCAGCAGCAGGGTTATATCACGGTGAAGGATATGATTCGTGAATTCGGTGTCACCCGCTATCATGCCAATAAGGTGTTGAATGATCTCTGTGAGGAACCGGCTGCCAGAATGTATGCTACCAAGGAAGGTCCTATAACACTCTATCGTTTGTGGAAGAAGGAGTAACTAAGACGTAGTTGTTGAAACGGCTCTTTAGGTTGACGAAATCGTTTCCTTAACTTGAATGAAGTGTCTCTTCTCGTTGAATGAAGCGTATCCTTAGCTTGAATGAAGCGTCTCTTCTCGTTGAAGGATACGTCTCCGAGAGTTAAAAGAAGCGTTTCCTGGAGTCAGAACAAGCGTCTTTTAGAGTACAAGCATATACCTTCTCAGACATTGCCACTAGGCTCAGCAGCTCTGCCGAGCCTAGTCAGCAGGTCTGCTGACTGCAGTCAGCACCTCTGCTGAGCCTAGTGACAACACCTTTTAGTCGTACAGCTATAACCTGTTTAGTTGTACAACTATACACTTTTTAGTTGTACAATCGTAAAATGATGATACTTCTATGATATATTGGGTGCTCTCATTCAATCCAAACATACAGCATCTTCCTTTTATAACGTTCGTTTGCTTTTGTTCTATTCAACGAACGAAATGAGGAAAAGCAGCTTCTCCTAATTCTGGCTCATATTCAAAACCTTCGTAACTGAAGCCTGCCAGTTCCTCTGGAGTAAGAAGCTGATAATTCAGGATATATCTCACCATGGCTCCACGGCAAGATTTAGCCCATACAGCCTGCATCTTCAATCTGCCGTCTTTCTGGCGGACATAAAAGAGTGGCTGAATGACCTTTATCTCCTTACATACTCTCTTCCAATCGAACAGATGTTCATATTCCTCTGTAGAAAGATGGATGAGTATACCATCATCAGCTTTCACACTATCGATGAGAACATCTGTCAGTTTGTCTTTCCAGAACTGATTGATAGGCTTGTCGTTTGTAGCTTCGAGCGATACGCAATGCTCCATACGATAAGGTACGATGCCATCCAACGGTCGAAGCAATCCATAAAGGAAGCAGGTAATCCAGAGATGTTTCTGGGCATACTCTAACGAGTCCTCGCTCAAAGAACTGGCACGCAAATGTTTGTATGCCTGACCATTGTAAGCCAGGATAGCCGGCATCTTCTCTGCAGCCATAAAATCATGATATCGCTTCCAGTTCGTCATTGCAATCTTGCTGCTGCAATCCAGTTGCTTGGCCAATTCCTCTACATTCATCATTGCCATTTCTTTGGCCAAGTCATTGGCAACTGATTGGAATAGTGGCACGGAGATAGGCTTCCTGTCTGCCTTCTCAAACATGATTTTGGCATTTGCCAATAATATCTGCATAATAATCAATCTTTTGAATTGTACTTGCAAAGATAAGAAAAAATCAATATACAATGCTAAATAGCCAAGAAAAATCCCATAAAATTAAAATTTTTTATAAAACGAGCATTATATAGTACTTTTTCTTGTGTAATCTATAAATATTTGTTACCTTTGCCCCATGAAAACATTATTAGACGTTCATACACATACAATAGCATCAGGTCATGCCTTCAGCAGTTTGCAGGAAATGACCTTGACAGCAAAGGAGAAAGGGTTGGATATCTTGGGAATCACAGAGCACGGTCCCAATATCCCGGGTACCTGTGATCCTATCTATTTCAGAAACCTTCATTGTGTTCCACGCCAGCTCTATGGAATCAAACTGATGCTTGGAGCAGAACTCAACATCCTCAATACGAAGGGAGATATCGATCTCGACGAGGATTACTGGCGTATGCTGGATATCCGAATAGCAGGCATCCATAGCCTTTGCTGGCAGGGAGGAAGTAAGGAGGAGAATACGCAGGGTGTCATCAATGCCATGCGCAATCCCTTCGTGCAGATTATCTCTCATCCCGGCGATGGTACGGCAGAACTGGATTTCGAGGAACTCATGAAAGTTTCCAGGGAGACGCATACCTTGCTTGAAATCAACAACCATTCCATGGCTCCCATCCGCCACAAGACTGTGGCTGCTCCCAATAATCTGGAACTGCTGGAACTTGCCAAGAAGTATGAAACTCCAGTCATCTTCGGAAGTGATGCCCACTTCTCTGCGATGATTGCCGACTACAGTAACATTATGCCACTGGTAGAAAAAGCAGAGTTCCCGGATGAGCTGGTTCTCAACTATCAGCCAGAGAAATTCATGGCTTACCTCAAGCCAACCCCTGAGAAATAGGAAAAATTAGTTTCACATTTCAATTTACACGACTATGATTATAGAAGAAATCATCAAGTATAATGAAAACTTCGTAGCCAGTAAGGCTTACGAAAAGTATCTTACGAGTAAATATCCAGACAAGAAACTTGCCATTCTTTCCTGTATGGACACCCGCCTCACTGAGCTTCTGCCAGCAGCTTTGGGTCTGAAGAACGGAGATGCCAAACTCATCAAGAACGCCGGTGGACTGGTTATCAGTCCTTTCGACTCAGCCATGCGTAGTCTCCTTGTAGCCATCTACGAATTGGGTGTAGAGGAAATCATGGTCATTGCCCACTCCAACTGCGGTGCATGCCACATGAACGGACAGCAGATGAAGAAATTGATGCTCAAACGTGGCATCCATCAGAATGTTATCGATACCATCGGGCTTTGCGGCATCGACCTCGACCATTGGCTGGAGGGATTCCACGACACAGAGGATTCTGTAAGGAATACCATCAATACGATCCGTACACACCCTCTCGTACCAAAAGACGTCAATCTTCATGGCTATATCATTGACTCACAGACGGGCAAACTGACAGAAGTGAAATAGAATAAAGGTATTATTTTAATTAAAATACATAACAGCAGTTTGTTGTACTTTCACCTTCCCTCTATGATGCTCTTTCCAAGAAAGTAACTTTCGTTACAGCCCCCACATATCATTCAGCATACTGATAGCTGATTCCGAGCGGAATACATGGTCGCGGAAGGTGATGATGCCTTCGGGAGCAAGATGGTCTTCGAAGGAATTGACCAGAAAATCAGCTTCGAGCAGAATGCGGTGGTCGAGGCTGGTTACATCCTTATAAGTATGATGATGGGCAATGAGCCAGCAGATTCTTTCTATCTGTGCGGCTGTGAATCCATCTACTTCTGACAGTACTTTTCTTGCCTCGTCAGGACCCAGTTCTTCCTGGTGCTTGCCATTGCAGTTGCCGTATCTGGCTTCTGAAACGTGAATGCCTACATCGTGAAGAATGGCTGCTGCTTCGAGCACGAAGAGGTCTTCTCCGGTCATTCCTTCTGCTATTGCAATCATACGGGCAAAGTCGTGCACCTTTACGAAATGCTGGATGCGTGGCGCATCGCCACTATCATATTTTATCATCGCCCTCATCAGTTGGGCGAGTATCAATTCCTTGTTTGTCATAATCTTATGTTTTTTTAAAATCAATATTTATATCTACTTGATGGGATGTTAATCGAAAAGCTTCTTCCAAATCCACAATACCGCTATGGCGCCAATGACGCAGAAGACGAAGTTGGTAAGATAACCCTTGCCAAACAGTTCTATGTTCAGCAGATTGCTGATGATGGCGCCGGCATAACTGCCCACAATACCTATGAATAGGTTCATACAACATCCTTTGCCTTCGCCGCTCATGATGCGGTTGGCAATATAGCCAATGAAAATTCCCGTAAGGATTGGCCACGCTGTGAAATCTGCAATGTGTTCTAACATACTCTTTTGATTTTATTTTTTCTTGTTATCTGAGCTTTCTGATAACTCTTGCCGGATTTCCCACAGCCATGGAGTCATCAGGAATATCCTTGACCACTACGCTGCCGGCACCGATTACGCAGCGGTTGCCGATGGTTACTCCAGGGCAGACGATGACTCCTGCGCCCAGCCAGCAATCCTCGCCAATGGTGATGGGGAAGCCTGTTTCTACTGGCTTGCGTCGTTCCATATAATTGATGGGGTGGTTAGGGGTTACCAGCTGGCAGTTCGGACCTATCAGGGTGCGGTTGCCGATGGTAATCCAGCCTTCATCGAGCATCGTGGCGCCATAGTTGATGAATACATTCTCACCCACCTTGATGCCGTGACCATGGTCGCAGTGGAAGGGTGGACAGATGGTGGCTGAAGCTGGAATGCCAGGAATCAGTTCTTCGATAATGGTTCGATAGTCTTCATCAAACAGGGTTAGCGTCTGTAGGCGGCAGCAGAGACGGTTGGCGTGCTCTATGCTTTTCATGCCTTCCTTGTTGCTGAAATCATAGAGCTCGCTGTTTCTCATTTTTTCAAATTCTGTCATCTTTGTTCTCTATTGATGGATGTAATCCAGAATCTGCTCTGCATGAATCTTGGTTTTGATCTCCTTTGGAGTGAAGATCTTTTCGATGACGCCTTCTTCGTTGACAAGATAGGTGGTGCGGAGGATTCCGATGGTCTTTCTGCCGCAGGTTACCTTCTCGCCCCAGCAGCCGAGTTCCTGCAAAAGGGTGGTCTCGGTATCGGCAATAAGAGGGAACTGTAAACCCTTGGTTTCGGCAAACTTCTTCTGCAAAGCCTGTTTGTCCTTGCTCACGCCGATAATCTCATATCCGGCTGCTGCCAGTTCCTCCTTATGAGCCTGCAGGGAGCAGGCTTCGGCAGTGCATCCGCTGGTGTTAGCCTTCGGATAACTGTAGAGCACTATCTTGCGACCACGGTAGTCGCTTGCCTTTATCTCACGTCCGTCCTGGTCAATGCCAAGAATCTCTGGTATTTTATCTCCTATATTCATAATTCTATATTTATTAATTATATGTCTTGTTATGATGCAAAGATAATAAAAATAATGCGAACCGATGTGATTCTTATGATTTTTAACACAAATAATCGTTGTTTATCTTTCTACCTGGAAGTTTAAACGAATCTTTCTTTTGGATAAAAAAAAGAAAAATATAGGGATGATATTTGGTAATATGCTGATATTTACTTACTTTTGTGTGATGAACGTTCATGGTATGAAACAGGGAGCGTGATACTAAACAGGTAAAAAAGGAAGAAAATGAAGAAGATATTTTTGTTTATATTATTCTGTCTTTCCGTATGCAGCATGTCGGCTTACGACTTTCTGCGAGCTGTGAAAGATGAGATTCCGGGAGGTTACAACTTCTGGGTTTATACGCCAGTAGATTATTTTTATTCGCAAGAGCAGACACCGGTCATCATCTTTCTGCATGGTGCCAGTCTTTGCGGCAAGAATCTGAATAAGGTGAGAAGATACGGACCGCTTGATGCCATCGTCAAGGGGCGCGATATCGATGCGCTGACCATCGTTCCGCAGAATCCGGGAGGAGCTTGGAATCCGAAGAAAATCATGGATATGCTAGACTGGGTGAAGAAGAATTACCCATGCGATTCTAATAGGGTTTATGTCTTGGGCATGAGCTTGGGCGGTTATGGTACCATGGATGTCTGCGCCACTTATCCCGACAGGATAGCTGCCGGCATGGCGCTGTGTGGCGGCTGTTCGTATAAGGATGTGAGTGGATTGGGCGATTTGCCTTTCTGGATTATCCATGGCACAGCAGATAGGGCAGTACCGGTTAAGCAATCGAAGGTGGTGGTAGATAAACTTGTGAAGGATGGCAAGGATACCCGATTGATATACGACTGGTGGAAGGGTGCCAATCACGGTACCCCTGCCCGCGTGTTTTATCTGAAGAAAACCTATCAGTGGCTCTTTTCGCACAGTCTATTAAATAAAGACAGACCCGTGAACCGCAACATCAGTATTACGATGAGCGATTTGGGCAGAGCATATGGTGATGTGAACAGAAATGCCCCTCAGCCTGAACTCATCGATGGTCCGAGTGTGATCAAGCAAGAGGGAAATGAATATTAAGGAATCAGGTGAACAGTTCAGCTACCTTCTCCAGCCAATTCTTATCAATATCATCGAAGGTGCTGAGGTGTTCGCTGTCAATATCCAGTACGGCGATTACCTCACCATTCCTGATAACAGGTACTACAATCTCCGAACGGGAGGCGCTGCTGCAGGCAATATGCCCCGGAAATATCTCAACATCTTCTACCACGATGGTTTCCGCCTTGTCCCAAGCTGTGCCGCAAACTCCCTTGCCCCTTTTGATGCGGGTGCAGGCCAGCGGTCCTTGGAAAGGACCCAGCACAAGAGTTCCGTCGATGACCCGGTAGAAGCCCACCCACCAGAAGTGGAAGGTGTCCATGATGCATGCTGAAATATTCGCCATATTGGCGATGATGTCGTTTTCGCCCTCTACGAGCGACTTGAGCTGAGGGAGGAGTGTGGCGTAAAGTTCCTCCTTCGTTTCTCCTTTTATAATAAGATGTTCTGCCATGATGTCTTTTTATTTGATTAAATCCCTTTATGCGAATGATTTTTATGCCTTGCAAAGATACTGTTTTTTCTAAAATTAGGGACTTAGAATGGGTTAAATCTTCTAAAATTAGGGGCTAAGAATGAATCAAACCTTCTAAAATTAGGGGCTAAGAATAGGTTAGCCTGACTTAAACAAGATATTTTTCAGGTCTTTTTCTATGTTATCTGGCGTTTTTTTATTAATTTTGCAATCGAAATCATAAAAACAAACTATAATGAATACAAAAACTATTTTAATGGCTATGACTTGCCTTTGTACATTCAACAGCCTTCAGGGAAATGCTCAGGTAGCAGGAGGGAATACTTTGGTTGCTACTGCCATTGAGCAGCGAAGAGTCACTCTTCGTGACAGTATCTTGAACCATATTTCTGGTGCAAAGATTGCAGCGAAATCATTACAGATTAAGAACTTTGGAGCCAAGAACGATGGTAAGACCGATTGTCGCGCAGCTTTTGCCAAGGCCATCAAGAAGGCTTCGGCGATGAAGGGTGCCAAGATTGTGGTGCCTGCGGGTACCTATTATATTAAGGGACCTATCGTACTGGCAAGCAATATCTGTCTGGAACTGCAGAAGGGAGCTACCCTGAAGTTTGCGCCAGAAGAGAAGTACTATCCTATCGTTAATACCAGTTGGGAGGGAACTTTCCTCTACAACTATTCTCCTCTCATCTATGCCTATGGCTGTAAGAATGTTTCTATCATTGGCGAGGGAACCATCGACGGCAACGCCATGACTACCTTTGCCAAGTGGAAGCCTAATCAGAAGAAAGCGCAGCAGTTGAGCCGCAAGATGAATCACGAGGAAGTGCCTGTAAGTGAGCGCAAGTTTGGAGATGGCTACTGGCTTCGTCCTCAGCTCGTTCAGCTCTACAACTGCCAGGGAATTACCCTGGAAGGCGTGAAGATCACCAATTCTCCATTCTGGTGCATCCATCTCTTGAAAAGTGAGAATATCATCTGTCGTAATTTGCGATATGATGCCAAGCTTATCAATAACGACGGTCTTGATCCAGAGTGTTCCCGAAACATCCTGATAGAGGGCATTGCTTTTAATAATGGTGACGACAACGTGGCAATTAAGAGCGGACGTGACAATGATGGCTGGAATGCCAAGATGCCATCAGAGAACATCATCATCCGCAACTGTCATTTCAAGGGCTTGCATGCGGTGGTTATCGGCAGCGAAATGTCTTCTGGTGTAAGAAACGTAATCGTAGAGAACTGTGATTATGCTGGCTATTGCAAGCGTGGAATCTTTATCAAGACCAATCCTGATCGTGGCGGTTTTGTGGAGAATGTATTTGTAAAAAACTGTACGTTTGGTGATGTGGAGGATCTCTTCTACGTAACCAGCCGTTATGCAGGTGAGGGACAGACAAACCATCATTTCTCTACCGTGAAGAATATCTTCGTGGATGGTTTGAAGTGTAACAACGTGAGTGCTGCAGCCTTGGTTTTGCAGGGTACAGAGGCTAAGCCTGTTACTAATGTTTCATTCGACAAGATTGAAGTAAAAAATGCTAAGACAGGCATCAGCTTCGAGAATGTGCTGGGTGTGAACATGGGTGAATGCAGCATAGGCGGCAAGGTGGGAACTCCTACCCAGGATACTCCAAAGGATAAAGTTTTCGAAAGAAATAACAAGTAAGTTATTTGTTTTTCAATCTTTTTTCGTACTTTTGCACCATCAATTAAAATAAAGAAAATCCAGTTTTTTAAATGAAGTAAGAAAATGGCTGATAAAGATATGAAATGGAAGACGCTCTCGCAGAAATATCTGATAGAGAAGCCATGGCTCACGGCACGAGTGGATAAGGTGGAATTGCCTACGGGAGCCATTATCGATGAATATTACGTGCTGGAATATCCCGATTGGGTGAACACCATCGCCATTACGAAGGAGGGAGAGTTCGTCTTCGTTCGCCAGTATCGCTATGCGATAGGTAAGACGGTGAATGAACTCTGCGCAGGAGTGATAGAGAAGGGCGAGGACCCGATGGTGGCTGCCAAGCGAGAGCTGATGGAAGAGACTGGGTTCGGTGGCGGAAACTGGCAGAAGTGGATGACGATTTCAGCCAACCCAAGTACGCATACCAATCTTACCCATTGCTATCTGGCTACGGATGTGGAGCGCATGGATGTTCAGCATCTTGACCAGGCTGAGGATATTGAGGTTCGCCTCTTCTCCAGGGATGAAGTGATGGAAATGCTGGAGAAGGGAGAAATCTGGCAAAGCCTGATGGCGGCTCCGCTATGGAAGTATTTTGCGAAAGCAAAGTAAGCTGCAGGGCTTCATTTATAAAAGCCAAGTAAATATTAGACATTAAACAATAAACATTATAAAGATGGTAATAGATTTCGAAAAGATTGCTGAGGCTCATTTGGAGGGCTTCAAGGGTGGACAGGGTAAACTCGATACTCGTAACTATGTGGATGACAAGGTGAAGATTATGTATTCTACCTTGCGTCCGGGTGCATCAACTGGTCTTCATACTCACGAGGGAAACTGCGAGATTATCTATGTGGTAAGCGGCACTGCTACTTTCCATTATGATGATACCGTAGAAGAGGTTCGACAGGGACAGGTGCATTATTGTCCTATGAACCACGCTCATTATATGGAGAATCTCACAGATCATGATCTGGTGTATCTCGCCATTGTGCCTGAGCATCATTAATATCCCTGGAGTATCAAGGAAAACCATATTATATTCCTCCTGAGGAAAATGAAAAAAGAAAGTCCAACTCGGATGCCTCTCTTATAAAAAGTATAAAAAGGCTCCAAGCTGGACTTTCGTCATTCTTCTCTCTTATATAGCTATAGTCATCTGTTTTTTATCTAAAAGAATATGCTGCTGATTATAGTTTCTCGCAGAACTCGATTTTCTCCTTGTTTGGCCCCTCGATGGTGAAGAACTTTACGCCGTTCTCCCAGAATGGAAGACCATTTACCTGCTGATCCAGCATCTTGAAGGTTCCTGCTTCCTTCACTACCAGGAAGAGATTCTCTATGTTCTTTACATCGATGGCGATGTGGTCGATGGCTCCATATTCCATCTTTGCCTGATGGTTCTGATAGGTCTCGATGATGAGATTGTGGAGCTGGAGAAAGGCTACTTCCTCGGTGCCGTTTACTGTGCGGAGGGCTGTCTCGAAGCCCAGAGCATGATAAAACTCAATGGTTTTGTTGATGTCGTTGGTAGGAATGCCGATGTGCTGCACGCCTGTTGTAAAATCTTTGATTTTCATAATGAATCTGTGTTTAGATGATTGTTATGATAAAACTTTTTGTGTATTGAAGATTTAGAAGCGGATGATTTCTGCTCCAATCTGGAAATAGCTCTCGTTGCTCTGAGGATTCCACATGCCCTTGGCATAAACCGGAATGGTGTAGTTGCCGAGTTTGAGATCGTGGGAGGCTTGCAGCGATACGTGAACGATGCCTGCCGTGGTTCCAAAGAAGTGGGCATCCTCGCCAGCTCTGTTCAGGGCGAAGGCTCCACCTACTCCTGCATCAACCTTCCAGCCATCCTTCTGATAGATAGGATATTCCGCATAGGCGAAGGTGGAATATTTCTGCTTCGTGTTGTTGCTGTTGCGGTCGCGTCCGAAGACTACCGTTGACCAGCTCAGGAGCAGTGGAAACTTCTCGTTCTGAAACCGGTAGCTTAATGTAGCATCGAGGAATCGGCCGGTGGTATGGGCTGAGTAGTTCCAGTATTCCTTATTATTATAGGTGGCGCCAGGGGAGAAGTTGTAGGTGTCCCACAGGGCGAATCCCCATCCGCCAGCCTTCAGATTCAGATAATGGTTAAACTCCTTGTAGGAGCCTTCCGAGTTGCAGCCACCCCAAAGTCCCACGGTAACGTGGTCATTGGCCATCGTATAGCTCAGGTCGGTGAGGAGGACGATGCCGTCGGAAACTTCCATGCCACGCCACAGATGATTGTTCTGCACGTTGGCTTTCAGATGGAGCTGTGCCTGGGCATTTCCCAGGCAAGCAGCCATCATCAAAACAATAACTACAATTCTTTTCATGGTTTTACTACAAAATAAACTTTTTGAACCTAACTAACTATGAACCTTATAAACGTTAACTAATTACTTAAACCATATATTACAGATAATTATAATTTGCATATAATTTGGGCAAATAAGGGCTTATCTTGTAAATTCCTTTGGCAAGACCGGCATGGCTCCATTCTGTGTACAGACGAATGCCGAAACCTTTACTGCCAATTCATGAGCTTCCTTTACGCTCTTACCCTTCAAGATGCTTGCCACGAATGCGCCTGTGAATGAATCACCGGCACCCACTGTGTCTGCCACTTCCACTTTCGGTGTCTCGATAAACGAAACCTCGCCAGGGGTGAATACATAACTGCCGTTTACGCCGCAGGTAAGAATGAGCATCTTCAGATTGTATTTGCCCAAGAGGAGCCAGCATTTATTCTCCAGGTCGATGCCCGGATAGCCGAAGATGCGGCTTACGGTGATCAATTCCTCGTCGTTGATCTTGAGGATGTTGCATCGTTTGATGCTCTCGGTGATAATCTCCTTGGTATAGAAGCCTTGACGGAGATTGATATCGAAGATTTTGAGGATTCCTTCTCCCTCAGGCATGTGGTCGAGGAAGCGGTAGATGGTGTTGCGGGAAACCTCGTTGCGCTGAGCCAGCGAACCGAAGCAGGCTGCGGTGCAGTTCTTTGCCAATTCCTCCAGGGCTGGGGTGTAAGGAATGTTGTCCCAGGCTGCTCCCTCCTTGATGTCGTAGCAAGGAATGCCGTTGGCATCGAGTGAAACCTGGACGGTGCCTGTAGGGTAGGCTACCTTATCTATCTGATAGTTGAGATGGTGATCGTTGAGTTCCTTCTCCAGCTCCTTGCCCAGCTCATCATCGCCCATTGCACTAACTGCACAGCTCTCGAGTCCGAACTGCGAAACATGGTAAGCAAAGTTGGCTGGAGCGCCACCTAGCTTCTTTCCTTCTGGAAGCACATCGAAGAGTGCCTCGCCGATACCTATCACTGATTGTTTCTTTTCCATTGTCATTTTTACTTTAAGAATGTTAGAGATGTTACTTGATTTCTGTTGCAAAGGTAGCATTTTTCAGCTACCTTCACAAAGAAAAATCATCTAAACTTTCTGCAAACGTTCCCGCAATCGTTTCCAATTTCTGCAATCGTTTGCAGTATGTTTCTTCTCTTCTATCTCTTTACTTCTTCTCTCCAGGTTTCTGTTCGAAATCGATGAGAACCTTCATGCTGGTTTCGCGATGAGTGTCGATAAACTTGTAGGCATCATCGTATTCTTCGAAGGCGAAGCGGTTGCTTACGAGTGGCTTGAGGTTGACGATGCCCTTGCTTACGTAATCGATGGCTGTGAGATAATCTTCGTGGCGATACATCATTGAACCGATGAGTCTCAACTCATGCTCGCCCAGATAGAACATGCTGAGGGCTGGGTCCTTGGCAAAGACTGCCACAACCACGATGTCGCTACCTTTCTCGATGGTCTCCATCAGCGAACGGATGGAAACTTCTACACCTGCTACCTCGAAACCTACTTGATAGCCTTCCTCACCGAAAAGTTCCTGGGCAGCCTCCTTCAAGGTCTTCTTGGTGATGTTGAGGGTGTGCTTGATGCCGCATTCGCGAGCCTTAGCCAGGCGGAGGTCGCTTACATCGGTAATGAGTACATTCTTGGCGCCACGAGCAATGCAGAACTGGGCTATGAGGTTGCCGATGGTTCCTGCACCGCTCACTACTACATTCTTACCCTTCACATCGGTGCGGTTGCTGGCATGGGCACCAACGGCTGAAGGCTCAATCATGGCACCGTAGTCAAGGCTCATGCCTTCCGGCAACTTAGCCACGCGGTCGTCATCTACTACAAAGAAATCCTGTGCTGCACCATCTGCCTGGAAAGCCTGAACACGCAGATGCTCACAAACATTATACTGTCCGCGCTTGCAAGGGTTGCACTTGCCGCAAACCAACTGTGGGCGAGCGGTGATATGGTCGCCAGGCTTGCAGACGGTAACTTCGCTGCCTACAGCCATAACCACTCCTGAGTACTCATGTCCCTGAACCACTGGGTAGAAGGTGGCTGGGTGAAGACCGTGGTAAGAGTGAATCTCGCTACCGCAGATGCCGATGCGCTTGATGTTGACGAGAACCTGATGAGCAGTTAAGTCTGCTGCCTTTGGTTCTGCTACTTCCTTGAATTCGATATGCTTTGGTTCTACCAATATTGCCTGTCTCATAATTATAATGTTTTGAAATTGTTATTGTTATGTTGGTGGGATGAAAGATCCCGTTTTATCTTTGTATTCTTTTCTGAACCCACTTTTTAAGTGGGCTCTTTTTTATTTCTTCTTATTCTCCAGATCGGTCATGATCTGCTTGTATTGCTTCTTGTTGAGCTTGTAGAAGCAGAGGCATCCTGCGGTGATAATCCACAATACTCCAGGAATGGTGCTGAAGGCGTGGTGCATGATGCTTAATACTTCTGGATTCTGCATGGCGTTGCTTACGTATCCTGCATTGCCCAGAGCAATGGCGAGAAGCGATGTGCCGAGTGCCATTCCTATCTTGTTGCCCAGCGAGATGAAGGCGTATTGGAATCCGTCGTTTCTGATGCCCGTCTTCCACTCGCCATACTCCACACAGTCGGGGATGATGGCATAGATGGCTGTATTGAAGCCTGAGAAGAAGAACCACGACAAAGCTGAGAACAGATAGAACATGATGGCGCTGCCGTTAGGGCTGAAGAAGTACAGACCTATCATCGTAATACCGGTGAGGAAAGCGAAGATGGCTGCCGTGAAACCCTTGTTGCCCGTTTTTCTGAATACCAGAGGGAAGCAGGCTGCACCTATGATGCTTGGCACGATGATGGCCATGGAATAGTAGGAGAAGAGTGTTGCTGAACCTTCCACATAAGTGAAATAGTAGAGCATGTCGGCGTTGCGTCCGTAGTGGATGAAACCGAAGAGCAACTGTCCTAAGAGGGCGAGCAGATAGGGCTTGTTCTTCATCACGGAGCGAAGCTGCACCTTTAGAGGGAGCTTCTGTCCCACAGGAACTTCTACCACTTCCTTGGTCTTGTGGAAGCAGAACAGATGGCAGGCGGCGAAGATGATGCCGTAGAGTACTGCCACAGCCAGATAACCATATTTGGTATCGCCTGCGCCAAACCAGCTGATGAGCGGAACGGTTACGATGTTGATTACTCCGATGGCCATCATGGCGCTCACCGAACGGCTGGTGTTGAGCTTGGCTCTCTCATCGATGTCTTGTGTCATGGCTCCGCAGAGTGTGCCGTAAGGCAGGTTCACGCAGGTATATCCCAGCACCAGGATGCAGTAGGTTACTGCCATATAGATAATTTTGGCGGTCTGGCTCCATTCCGGATGTGCCCAGAAGGTGAGTATCAGTACCAGTGCCGTGATAGGAGCTCCGAAGAGCAGCCATGGGCGGAATCGTCCCCATCGGGTGTGGGTCTTGTCGGTAAGTGTGCCGATGATGGGGTCGTTGATGGCATCCCAGAATCGGGAAACAAGCATCAGGGTTGCTACGGCACTCATGCTGATTCCGAACACATCGGTGTAGAAAATCATGAGGAAGTTGCCCACGAACATCCAACTGAAGTTGCAGCCCACATCGCCCATGCCATAGGCGAGCTTACTGATGAAGGGAACCTTTCCCTGTGAATTGTTCTCTAGCGAACAGTTCGCTTGAAATTTAGAATCTTGTTCCATATCCTTTTTTTAGGTTTGATTGTGATACTTAATGTTGTTTATTCTTTGTTTTGTGTAGGAATAGAGCGATTTGAGAAATCGTTTTTCCTTTTCACGTTGCAAAGATAGAACGATTTTGCAGAAGAAACAAGAAAAAAAACGACTCTTTTTTCGCAACCGTTCCCGCAACCGTTCCCATTTTCCGCAACCGTTCCCAAAAAGATTTCTCTGTTTTTTGTTGTTGCTTTCGTGGAAAATAAGTATCTTTGCAGGCACATATAACAAGAAACCAAAAAGAGATATGGCAAAATATGTAACCATCATGGACATTGCAAGGGAGTTGGGGATTTCCAAGTCCACCGTTTCGCGTGCTCTTTCGGGAGATACGGGTAATGTGAAGACGGAAACCTTGCAGAAGATATTGGCAACTGCCGAGCGGATGGGCTATCATCGCAACGAACTGGCTGTGAACTTTCGCCAGCAGAGTACTCATAACATCGGCATCATCATCCCCGAAATCGTAACAACGTTCTATATGACCTTTATCAATGATGCTCAAGCCATCTTGCGCAAGCAGGGGTATAAGGTGATGATTGCCATCTCTAACGAGAATCCTGAGCAGGAGAGAGAGAACATCCTGATGATGGAGCAGCTGCGTGTGGATGGCATCCTGATGAGTGCATGCGATAAGGAGCATAATGTGGACCTATATAATAAGGTGATAGAAAGGGGCATTCCCATCGTGTTTTTCGATAGAACGGTGGAGAAGGTAAAGGCTTCACAGGTGCACATGGACGATTACATCATGTCGTTTTTCATGGTGGAGGCTTTGTTGCGCAAGGGGTATAAGCATATTATTCATATCCCGGGACCTGCTTATATCCGAAACAGCTATGAACGATTGAGGGGCTATAGAGAGGCGCTGGAAAAGTTTCATATAGAGTATCAGGCGCAAGATGTCTTGTCGCCAGCATTGTCGGCTGAAGAGGGTAGTTGGGTGATGGAGCGTTTCCTGGAGAAGAATGTGCCCTTTGATGCGGTATTTGGCTTTACGGAGACTGCTGTGTTGGGAGCCAAGAGTGCTATCCAGAAACGTGGCTTGCGCATTCCGGAGGATGTGGCGCTTTGCTGCATGTCGGGCACAGCCTTGGCTACCTTGGTTCATCCTCAGTTGACGGTAGTGGAACAGCCTATAGAGAAAATGGCGCAGGAAAGTTGCCGACTGCTGCTGGAGCATATTGCCGATGGTTATAGAAGGATAGAGGAAATTGCATTGAGAGGTGAAACTGTGATAAGGGAATCTACTTAATAAAGGTATCGACTTCTGGAATCTGCATAAAAGAAGCTGTTTTCAGAAAACAGTGTAAAAGAAACGGGTGTATCATCTATATTATTGAATGATACACCCGTTTTCTATTTCTTTATCTTAAGCTTTTAAACTTAATCTATTTCCTTATCTTAATCTTCCTCTTCTTCTTCATTCTCCAGCAAGTCGGTGCCGAGGTGAGTGGTCTGTTCACGCTTTAAACGGTCGCGCACCTCCTTAGGCTTGGTGGCGTAGGTAATCATTCGGATAGAATCGTTATAGCTTACGTACTTCCAGAGCCAGTTGAGCATTACCATTACTTTGTTCTTTACGCCAAGGATAGAGCGGAGGTGAACCACCAGCCACAATACCCAGGCAAAGAAGCCTTGGCTGTGGAACTTGCCAAGCTCTACTACAGCCTTGTGTCTTCCGATGGTAGCCATAGAACCCAGGTTCTTGTAGCGGAAAGGCTTGAGCTGGGAATCAGTGGCTCCCTCGGCAATCTTCTGGATATTCTTAGCCAGGAGTGCTGCCTGCTGAATGGCTACCTGTGCCAACTGTGGATGACCGCCAGGATAAGCTGGGTCTGTGGTCTGGATACACTGGTCGCCGATGGCGAAGAGACCGTCCATGCCAGGGATGCGGTTGAATTCATCTACTACGATTCGGAAACCACGGCCCAGATGGTCGCCATCGATACCTGTGATAGGCTGTGCCTTTACACCGGATACCCAGAGGAAGGTGCGGGTAGGAATCTCCTGACCATCCTTCATCAGTACCTTATGGTCCTTGTAGTCGGTTACCATTTTGCCAAACTGCACATCCACACCCATGCTGGTAAGGAATTCGTATGCTTTCTTAGAAGAGTCCTGTGACATTCCGGCGAGCAGTCTGTCGCCCGCTTCCAGAAGATAGATGTGCATCAGAGATGAGTCCATATCAGGATAATCATAAGGAATCACGTAGCGCTTCATTTCAGAGAGGGCTCCGGCAATCTCTACACCTGTGGCACCACCGCCTACAATGACCACGTTCAGGAGTTCCTGTCGTTCCTCTTCTGTGGCACAGGTCAATGCACGCTCCAGGTTACTCAGTACGGCGTTGCGCAATCCCATTGCCTCAGAAACGGTCTTCATCGGAATAGCCCACTTCTCGATGTTGGCATTGCCATAGAAATTGGTAGTGGTTCCTGCTGCGAACACCAGGTAATCGTACTCAATCTTACCGATGGAAGTCTGGAGAATCTTCTTGTCTGGGAATACGGCTCTCGCCTCTGCCATGCGGAAGTAGAAGTTCTTGCGCTTGCGGAAAATCTGGCGGAAAGGGAAGGAGATGGAGCTTGGGTCGATACCTGCTGAGGCTATCTGATAGATAAGCGGAGGGAACTGATGGAAATTGTTCTTATCGATCAACACCACCTGCAGGTTTGAATTGCAGAGGTCTTCTGCCAAACGAAGACCACCGAGTCCGCCACCTACGATAACTACTCTCTTCAACTGATTTCTCTTGATATTAATGCTCATAACTACTGCTGTTTTTACATATTAATTACATATATTTGCTGAAAATTCTGTTCTCTATAAGGCGTAATGCCTGGTTCTTGCTGAAAATTCGATTGCAAAGGTACAACTTTTTAATGAGGCGGCAAAAGAAGATGAGAAGAAATATGGGATTGAAGATTGTTGCAATCGTTCTCTTTTTAGATTCAGGAAAATGAAGTTGTAAAATGTAATATTCAGATAGCATTTTATGAGCACTTTTTTTGAGAAATGTTGTCGGTTTAAAGGAAAAGTTGTATATTTGCATCGACAATTTTAAAAGACGAACGAATTTTTATAAAAACATCATGATGAAACATGTAACAATTAAGGATATAGCCCGTTCGCTCTGCATCTCGGTTTCTACCGTTTCCAGGGCGTTGACGGATGACAAGAACATTCGCAAGGAGACGCGCGAGATGGTGATTGAGGAGGCAAAACGACTCGGCTACAAGCGCAATCCGGTGGCGATGAACCTGAAGATGGGGCGTACGAACACCATAGGTGTCATCGTGCCGGAGATGCATACTCCTTATGCTTCGCAGGTGATTAACGGAATACAGGAGGTACTTTACAAGAAGAACCAGAAGGTGATGATTGCCGAGAGCGATGAGAAACCGGAGCGGGAGTTGGAGAACCTGAAGATGATGGAGCAGTTTATGGTGGATGGTCTGATTGTGAGCCTCTGCAGCTACCGCAAGAACATCGAAATGTATCAGCAGTTGGCAGCAGATGGTATGGCGATAGTCTTCTACGACCGCATTCCATACGGATTGAAAATGCCGCAGGTGATGGTGGATGATAATGTAGATTCTTATTTCATGGTGGAGCATCTGATTCGCCTGGGCAGGAAGCGCATCGTCTATCTGCAGGGACCCGACGACATTTATAATGCCTATCAGCGAGGCTTGGGTTATCGTGAGGCGATGGAGAAATTTCATCTTTTCGACCCGGAGCTGATTGTAAAGACGGGAATGACCTTCAAGAATGGAGCTGATGCCATCGACCGTCTTATATATAATAAGGTGGAATTTGATGCCGTCTTCGCCTTTACTGATACTTTGGCGATAGGTGCGCAGAATCGACTCCGTGCCTTGGGTAGACGGGTGCCGGAAGAGATTTTCGTGGCTGGTTTTTCGGGTACCGAACTATCTACCATCGTATCTCCTCAGATTACTACTATGGAGCCTCCGTTGGAGGAGATGGGCAGAAAGGCGGCAGAACTGGTGATGGAGAAAATCAATAATCCGGAGATGGAAGATAGACAGGTGGTGCTGAAGACCACGATGAAATGTAGAGAATCTACGGGAGAATAATCAAACTTCGTGGTTCCCGGTAATCGCCTGAAAGTATTTAAAACGTTTGCAGAAATTGGGAACGTTTGCGGGAACGTTTGCAAGTTTTTTTCGAAAAAAACATCTTTTTATCTCGAAAAAACGCAATATCTTTGCCATCGGAAACGGGAGATAAGATAGCTGAGGAAACTCCTCGGCTACTTGCTTCCCCAAAAATGAATAAACAATTAATATTTACAGCTAACAATAAAAGAATTATGGCAAATTTAGTGAATGCAAACGCAGCAAATGCAGCTCAGGTAGTAAAAGGTTATGCTTATAACCGCAGTTTGGTAAAGGCAGGTATCCTGCACTTCGGAGTAGGTAACTTCCATCGTGCTCACCTGGAGTTTATGACCAATAAGCTCCTCGAGAACAATACCCAGCAGAACTGGGGCATCTGTGGAGCAATGATACTCCCTGGTGATGAACGTCTCTACCATGCCCTGAAGAAGCAGGATGGTGAATACACCCTTACCGTATGTGGACGTGATGACAGCATCCAGGTTTATCAGTTGGGTGCGCTCGTTGAACTCTATTGGGGCATTGAGGAGCAGGAACAGATTCTGAATAAGATTGCGTCTAAGGATATCAAGATCATCACCCTCACCATCACCGAGGGCGGATACAATATCTCTCGTCAGAGTGGCGAATTCATGCTCGACAATGCGCAGGTGGTTCACGATATCGAGAATCCTGCCAAGCCGGTTACAGCCTTCGGATATGTAGCCGAGGGATTGCGCCGCCGCAAGGCAGCAGGCAATGGTCCTATCACTATCCTTTCCTGCGATAATCTGCAGCACAATGGCAATACAGCCCGCAAGGCTTTCATGACTTTCGTGGAAGCTCAGGACAAGGAACTCGCTGCCTGGATGGAGGAGAACGTTACCTTCCCTAACTCAATGGTTGACCGCATTACTCCAGCTACCCGTCCTGCCGACATCGAGCGACTGAATGCTCAGAACGGCACTTGCGATGAGGCTCCTGTTTATTGCGAGGATTTCATCCAGTGGGTAGTAGAGGATAATTTTGCAGCCGGTCGCCCAGCATGGGAAACCGTGGGCGCTCAGATGACCGACGATGTGACTGCCTTCGAGAATATGAAGCTTTCTCTCTTGAATGCTTCTCATACATTGCTCTCTTATCCATCTTTCCTCGGCGGTTACCGCAAGGTAGATGCAGCCATGCACGATGAGAGAATCCGTAAGTTTGTACGTGCCTTCATGGACGATGACATTACTCCTTACGTGCCAGCTCCAAAGGATACTGATCTCGAGGCATACAAGCAGTGCCTGGTTGAGCGCTTCGGCAACCGCATGGTCAGCGACCAGGTGGCTCGTCTCTGCTTCGATGGCGCCAGCAAGTTCCCGGTTTACGTAATGCCGAACCTGGAGAAGATGATTGCTGATGATGCTTCTGGCAAGCGTCAGGATGTGGAGTTCAAGCGTGTGGCTTACCTCTTTGCTGCTTACCGTCATTATCTGAAGTATCAGGTAGATGACAACGGTGATGCATTCGAAGTGGCAGATCCATGGCTTACCGTTGATGACCATAAGGCCATCGATAGCGATGATGCGCTCGATTTTCTCGGCATTTCAGCCTTTACAAGTACCGATCTCAAGGCTGCTCCTCATTTCGTAGAGCTTTACTTGAAGATGGTAGAAGACATCAAGGCAAAGGGTGCCATGAAGGTTTTGGAAGATGAAATCTTATAATATAGAGAGAAACTCTTGAAAATAAGAGTCAGGTGTTTTTATGGATTGTTTAATTCGTCGAAACACCTGACGATAGCGTAACTTTCTCTCATTTAAACCTAGATAAACATGAAACAATCGATAACGCTTAGGAGTGCTGGACCATTTCTACTCCTGACATTCATCTATTTTATAGTGGGCTTCCTTACTACCGTCAACGGTCAGTGTCAGGGTCCCTTGAAGATAGCCTTCCTCTCGGAGGTTACCACTACCAAGAACTCCCTGGCAACGCTCATCTCCTTCGCTTTCTTCCTGGGCTATCTGCTCAATAGTGCGCAGACGGGACGCTTGCTCAACAAAGTGGGCTATAAGAAGACGCTCATCCGTTCGATGCTGGTAATGGTGCTGGGTCTCGCTTTCTATCTTGCTTCGGCGCTGATTGCTGAATATTGGGGTGGGGCAGGCGTGCATCTCTCGCAGGATTTCGTACCATTCGGATATTTCGTTTTCCTTTTCGGTTCCTATCTGATGGGTACGTCTGCGGCAATGCTTCAGGTGGTGATCAATCCTTACATTGCTGCCTATCCTTTGCCGGGAACCCAACCGGTGCAGCGTATGAACTTCACCTGTGCGGTGAATTCTTTCGGAACTACCATCGCTCCTTTCTTCGTAACGGGCGTGATGTTTGCCGGTGTTTCCCTGGATAGTGTTTCTGCCGACCAGCTCACCATTCCATTCCTGGTAATGATGCTCATCATTGCTTTTACAACATGGAGCACTTCCAAGGCGAATCTTCCAGACATTGAGGGGACGAGAGAGGAGACTCAAAATGTGGAATCTGAAGGAAAGACAACTCCTTCTGATGATTCCAGAAATGCGAAGAAACGCAGCATCTGGTCGTTCCGCCATTTGAAATATGGTGTGATTACCATCTTCTTCTATGTGGGAACCGAGGTGGGAATCGGCAACAATATGAATCTCCATGCAATGGATTTGATGGGGCATGGTTACGATTTTTCTCCAGCCCTTCTTGCCACACTCTATTGGGGTGGATTCATGATTGGCAGAATGGTTTCTGCCGGTTTGAAGAACGTGGCACCTCGCCCTATGCTCATCACCGTTACGGTGGTGGCAATCGTATTGATGTCTGTTTCCATGTTTACCGAGAATCTCTGGCTGATGGCTGCTGTGGGATTATTTCATAGTGTGATGTGGAGCTGCATCTTTACACTGGCAGTTGATGGCTTGAAGGAATATACTTCCAAGGCTTCGGGCGTGTTTATGATGGGTGTTTTCGGCGGTGCCGTCTTTCCTGTGCTTCAGGGTTTGCTTGCCGATTATATCGGCTCATGGCAGTTCACTTGGCTCATCCCTCTCTTCTGCGAGTTCGTTATCCTCTGGTACGGACTTGTGGGGTATAAGAAGCAGGAGGCATAAAAGACAATAGTAAGACATAAATTAAGAAGGATATCAAAAACTCGGGATGTTTCAGGTTAGAAGCATCCCGAGTTTTTTATTTTTAAGAGTTATTCCGCAATCAGATGAATCATTCCGCAATCTGATGAATCACATAGGTAACCACGCCCCAAATCATGAAGCGGTTGGTTTCATCTACCCGGATAGGGGAGAAGTTCTTGTTCCATGGGATGAGCCAGCCGAAGGTGCCGCTCTCATCCATCTTGAATTGCTTGATGGTGAATTCGCCATCTACGAAGGCGATTACGAAATTGCCGTTTGAGGGTTCTATCTGCCGGTCAACTACAGCGAGATCACCGTCCAGAATGCCTGCATCCTGCATGCTGTCGCCAGATATGCGCACGTAGAAGGTGGCCTCACGATGGCGAACCAGAATATCGTTGAGGTCTATCTCTCCCTCCATATAGTCTTGTGCCGGCGAAGGGAAGCCTGCTTTTACGCTTTGCTCTGCCAGCGGAATAGGCATCTTGGCTCCGAATTCCGCAGGGTGAAATGTCAGTTTTATCTTGTTATCGTTATTCTTATTCATCTTGTTTTTACTTTCAGAATATCATGGATGTTCGTGGTAAACTGCTTCGACATGTACTCGCGTTTCAGGTCGAATCGGCAGTCTGTGCCTTGTATGGCCTGGCGTATGGTGCCATAACCATTCTTCCGGTTGATGGCGTCGATAGCCTCCATCAGCTTTTTTTGCTTGCTTCGGTCGATGGGGTCGAAGAGGTCTTGCTGGCGAGGATGGTCGGGTGAGATTTGCCACAGGATAACGCCAGCTTTCTTGAAGTGAAACGACATGTCGGAGCGATCGGGCCTGCTGTCTGCCATCGGTTTCGGGTATTTAGCCCGGAGAATGCTGAGGGCAGCAGCTACTATTTCTTCCTGCGCATTGGTGGCGATGGGCAGGGTGAGGGAATCGTGGATGGTGTATTCAGGCACATGCTCGTTAAAACGGGAAGTCCATGCGAACACCGTGATGCCCTGACATACGCTACCTTGTCTCCTTAATTTTTCTGTACAACGTACAGCGAAATTAGCCACGGCTTCTTCTATCACATTTTTGTCGGTAATGCCCTCGTTGGCAAAACTTCTGCTGGTGCAGATGCTCTTCTTCTGCGGCAATTCCTCGATGCTGATGCAGCTTTCGCCATTCAGTTCTTTCCATGTTCTTAGGGTGGTGATATTGAAATGGCTGCGGACCCAACTTTCTTTCTTGTCGGCAAACTGAGCGGCGGTCCTAATGCCCATATAATCGAGCTTTCGGGCTATCTGTCTGCCTATTCCCCATACATCTTCTACGGGGAAGAGAGACAGCGCCTTGTGTCTCCGTTCATCCGTGTCGATGAGGCAGCAGCCTTGGAAGCCCTTGTATTTCTTGGCGAATTTAGAGCCGACTTTCGCCAATGTCTTCGTTTCTGCAATGCCTACGGATATCGGGATTCCAACAGCCCGAAGTACATCTGCCGATATTTTGGAGCCATAGCGATGGAGCAGGCTATCGGGCTTTTCTGACAGCTCGTCTATTGTTATTTTATTGAACAAAGTAGGATGGTCTTCCGCATGCTCCCGAAAGAAAACTTTCGCCATTGATTCGTCTGCCTCGAAGAAACTCTCATCGATAGAGTATTGGTCGATGCGTGGGGAATAATGGGATAGCATCGACATCACGCGGTTGGAGAGCGAACCGTAGAGTGTATAGTTGCTCGAGAAGATAGCCACTCCTTCAGCCTCCAGTTTTTCCTTCACCTGATAGAAGGGGTCGCCCATCTTATAGCCCAATGCCTTGGCTTCTTCAGAGCGTGCGATGACGCACCCGTCGTTGTTGCTCAATACAACCACGGGCTTTCCTGTCAGGTCGGGGCGAAACACTCGCTCGCACGAACAGTAGAAGTTGTTGCAGTCTGCCAGTCCTATCATATCTTATCATTAACATCTCTTGTTATCACCAGAAATCCTGGTATGATGTGCAAAAATACAAAAAATAATCCGAAAACGATAGTTTTTCATTCAAGTTTTTTTGTCGTTTCGTGATTTATTCTTACCTTTGTGGTCATAAGCTAGTATTGAAACATTATAAAACTGAACGATATGAATGATAAGAATAACATGTTGGCATTGAGCCAGGAGCGTTTTTCGGCTCGCAAGTTTACTCCGGAGGCGGTGAGCCAGGAGGATCTGGACTATATCATGGAGTGTGTGCGCCTGGCACCATCGGCAGTGAACAGGCAGCCTTGGCGCTGGCTCATTGTGCGCTCTGAAGAGGCGAAGAAGAAGCTGCAGGAGTGCTACGACCGCGAATGGTTCAAGACGGCTCCTATATATATTATAGGTATGAAAAACGTGAATGAGAACTGGGTGCGCAGATATGATGAGAAACCGCATGGCGATATTGATGTGGCGATAGCGGCAGAGCATCTCTGTCTGGCTGCCACCGAAAAGGGACTGGGCACCTGCTGGGTCTGCAATTACGATACGGCGAAGATGCAGCAGTTCTTTCCGCGTGAGGGCTATGAGGCGGTGGTCGTCATCCCTGTAGGTCATATTGCCGAAGACTGTCCACGCGCTGAGAAGAAGCGTAAGGAGATGAGCGAAATCACGGAAGAAATCTAGTTCTGAATATAAGTAGAAATCTAGTTCTGGTATAAAAACTGGTATAAAACGAAGCTGTATGGAAATGAACGAAGAATCCATCCTGGCATGGAATATCATAGAAAAGACAAATGCCAACCTCTTCCTTACCGGAAAGGCGGGCACAGGTAAGACAACCTTCCTCAAGCGATTGAAAGAACTGTCACCCAAACGAATGATTGTGCTTGCTCCTACGGGCATTGCAGCCATCAACGCCGGAGGAATGACCATCCATTCGTTCTTCCAGCTTCCCTTCTCGCCATACGTGCCGGGCACGACCTTTGGCAGCGGCGAACAGAAACGCTATCAGTTCAGCAAGCTCAAGCGCAATATCATCCGCAGTATCGACCTGCTCGTTATCGACGAAATCAGTATGGTGCGCAGCGATCTGCTCGATGCTGTAGATTCTGTGCTTCGCCAGTATCGCAAGCGCCACGATTTGCCTTTCGGTGGTGTGCAGCTCCTGATGATAGGCGATTTGCAGCAGCTGGCACCCGTGGTTACGCCACAGGAAGAGCATCTTTTAGGGCAGCATTATGATACTCCTTTCTTCTTCAGCAGCAACGCTCTGAAGCAGGTGGGTTATCTCACCATCGAACTTAAAAAGGTGTACAGGCAGCAGGATGAACAGTTTATCTCGCTGCTCAACCAGATTAGGGAGAACAAGGCTTCTGAAGCTACGCTGCAGGCTCTGAACAAGCGCTATATTCCAAATTTTGTACCACCTAAGGAGGGCAATTATATCAGGCTTACCACCCATAATGCACCTGCCCAGTATATTAACGAACAGCAGCTTGCTGCCTTGCCTGCGCAGTCATTTTCTTTTACAGCAGATATAGAGGGCGATTTCCCAGAAACATCTTATCCGGCCGATTTCAAGCTCACATTGAAGCCGGGAGCACAGGTGATGTTCATCAAGAACGACCCGCAGCACCGTTTTTATAATGGTATGATAGGCGAGGTGATAGGGGTTAGGACCGATGAAGATGGCAGCAAGATTACCGTTCGCAGTAAGGATTCGGGCGAGGAGTTTGACCTGGAGAAAATGGAGTGGACCAATGCGAAATATACGCTGAACGAGAAAACCAAGGAGATAGAGGAGACGGTAGAAGGAAAATTCATGCAGTATCCTCTGCGTTTGGCGTGGGCGATAACTATCCACAAGAGTCAGGGACTTACTTTCGAACATGCCATCATCGATGCTTCTCATTCTTTTACCCATGGTCAGACCTATGTGGCACTGAGCCGCTGCAAGACTTTGGAGGGAATGGTGCTCAGTCAACCGCTTTCTCGCGGAGCCATTATCAGCAGTCAGACGGTGGATGCATTCACCAGCCAGCTTGCTGCGCCTAGTCAGGAGCAAATCAGCAGTCTGGAGCTGCAATACATCATTTATTGCATCAGCGAACTCTTCGATTTTTATTCCATCAGAGCCAGCTATGAGCATCTGATGCGCTGCCTGGTAGAGTTCTTTAATGGTAAATATCCGCGCGTGGTAAGCGAGTATCAGAAGCTGCAGGTGGTGCTGAAGAGTCTGATAGCCGTATCGGATAAATTCCGTGTGCAGTATACGGGTATGCTTGCCCGAAATCCTGATGTAAGACAGGCTGAGCTGCAGGACCGTATTCATAAGGGAGCTATGTATTTTCTTGACAAAATCGGCATTCTGAGTGATTTAATCAGAAAGTCGAATCTTGATACAGACAACAAGGTGGCTAGGAAGCAGTTTGAAGACCGCTTCTCTGTTTTCTCAGAGGATGTAAAATTAAAAGAACGGCTTTTGAAGTATGAATGTAGTGCAGAATTCACGGTAACAGATTATCTGAAAAAGAAGGCGCAGTTCTTGCTGTTGGATGCAGATGCCTCATCAGATAGCGGTTCGGGCAGAAAGTCAAGGAGACAGAAGAAACCGAATGAACCGAAGGTGCCGAAGGTGCCGAAAGTCGCTTCGAAGGAGGTAAGTTATGATTTCTATATGCAGGGAATGACGGTAGATCAGATTGCTGCTAAGCGGGGTTATACAAAAGGCACCATTATTGGTCATCTTACTCCTTATGTGAAAGAGGGAAAGATTGGTTTGCGGGCGCTGATTTCAAGTGCCCATGAAAAGAAAATCCGTGATTTCATGAAGGCTCATCCAGAATTGGAGCATTTTAGTGAAATAAAGGAAGCTTTGGGAGCTGGTATTGATTATTACGAAATCAAACTGGTTCATGATTTGATGGAGGGGGAATAAAGCATTCTTCCGCCATATTATGATAATAGCCGTAACTATATTTGCAGTAGTTACGGCTATTTTTTTTAAATTATCTAGAGTTGGCTCACAGCCTCTTCCAGCTGCTGCAAAGCCTGTTTGATAACACTTTTTGGTGCAGCTACATTCAATCGCATGAATCCTTCTCCGCCAGGACCGAACATCTCTCCATCATTCAATGCCAGATGCGCCTTGTCGATGAATAGGTCGAGAAGTGCATCGTGAGAAAGATGCAGATCACGGCAGTTGAGCCATACGAGGAAGGAAGCCTGTGGACGCAAAGGGCGAATGTCCGGAATATGTTCACGGCAGTAATCTTCTACGAACCGGATATTGTCCTCAATATAGGCAAGCATCGCCTTGCGCCATTCTTCTCCCTTGCGGAAGGCTGCGATAGTGGCGATAGGAGCAAAGAGGGTTGGCTCATCCAACTCGTTAGCACTTAACCATTTATAAAACTTATTCCGAATATCTTCGTTTGGAATAATGGCGTAGCTGCTCACAATTCCTGCTATATTGAAGGTTTTGGAAGGAGCCTGGAAGGTGATGCTGATGTTGCGTGCCTTGTCAGAAACCGAAGCAAACGGGATGTGCTTGTGGCCGAAGAGCGCCATATCCGCGTGAATCTCATCGCTGATAACGAGCAGATGGTGCTCATAGCAGAAGTCGGCAAGCTGCTGCAGGGTTTCCTTGCTCCAGGTAATACCGCCCGGATTATGAGGATTGCAGAGGATGAGAATCTTGCATTTCTCATCGCAAACCTTCTCGAGATTTTCGAAATCCATCTCGTAATATCCGTCTTCCCTCATCTTCAGCGGATTGAAGACCACCTCTCTGCCATTACCCTCTGGGGTGAGGCGGAATGGGTGATAAACGGGTGGCTGGATGATGACTTTTTCGTCAGGCTGGGTGAAGACATTCACCACGAGTCCGATGCCTTTAACAATACCAGGAATGAATCTTATCCACTCTCGCTTCACATCCCACTGGTGGTGGTCGCGAACCCAGTCGATGATGCTAGGCAGGTAATCTTCCGACTCCATCGTGTAGCCGAAAAGAGAGTGTTCCAGACGTGCCTTGAGGGCATCTGTAATGAAAGATGGGGTCTCGAAATCCATATCAGCTACCCAGAGTGGCAGCAGATCATCTCGCCCCCAACGAGGCAACAGGGCGCCATGCTTCAGGTCGTCGCTGCCCGAACGGTCTATGACTTTATCGAAATTGTACATTTTACTTTGAGTCTAGTAACTATAAACTGTCAATTATAAACTATCAACCGCCTGCTTGATGTCTTCGAAGAGATCATCCACATCCTCCAGACCTACGCTGAGGCGGATAGTGGTGTCTTTCACGTCCATCGACTTGCGCATGCTCTCAGAGAATGCTCCGAAGATGGTGCTTGCCGGATGAATGGCGAGCGAACGGTTGTCGAAGAGGTTGGTGGCGCGATGGATGAGCTTCAGATTGTTCAGAAAACTGAAGCAGACTTCCTTGCTCTCCAGGTCGATGCAGATCATGGCTCCTGCAGTTTTTCCAAACTGGCGCTGCGCTAACTCGTGATAAGGATTATCCTCCAGCCCAACATAGTTTACTAATTTTATCTGAGGCAGAGAGCGCAGCTTCTTGGCAAGCTCCAAGGCATTGCTGCTCTGCACACGATAGCGAGCATCGAGCGTTTCAAGTCCGATGGTTTGCATATAAGCTACCTGTGGGGTCATATAGGCTCCGAAATTAAAGAGCATTTCTCCATAGAGACGCTTGGCGAAATCGCCGTTGTAAGGAGTACCGTAGTCGATAACCAGACCGCCGAGCGAAGTAGCACCGCCGCTTACATATTTAGAGCTGGAAACCACCTCAATATCTACTCCCAGACTCTTAGCCGAGAATTGTGTGAAAGGAATCACGGTAGAATCCACCACCAAAGGTACATTTTTTTCATGTGCCACTTCAGAGATGGCTTTCAGGTCAGCAACCTCCAGCTGTGGGTTTGTCAGGATTTCGAGAAATACGCAGCAGGTGTCATCATCAATGGCTTCGCGCACGGCTTCGATATTGGTTAAATCGCGCAAACGCACCTTTACGCCAAAACGACGCAGAGTGGCAACGAGTAGGGCATAAGTATTGCCGAAGAGATGCTTGGATGTAACGATATTTTTGCCTTGTGCTGCCAGCGCCATGAGGGTGTTGCTGATGGCCGCCATTCCTGAGTTGAAGGCGGTGGCATGAGCAGCATCGGTAAGGGCTGCCACACGGCGTTCCAGGTTGGTTACCGTAGGGTTCTCTACGCGCGAATAATCTGGAGCCTTGATCTTGTCGGTGAATGCTTCAGCCATGACGGCAGCATTGTCGAATTCGTAGGCAAGGGTGTTATATACTGGCACGCTCAGCGAGTCGTATGCATCGCGGCGCTCATATTCCAAATGAATAGCTTGAGTCTGTTTCTTCATCATTCTGTTATTTTATGTGATATTTTGCGTGCAAAAGTACAAAAAAGAAATCAAATAGGCAATAAATCGCATAAAAAAAAACGAGTTGCGAATGCTTTTTATGCATTGCAACTCGTTGGAGAGGGGGGTAACCCAACAATAACCTCCTGGCTCATCCGATTAACTTAAAGATAACATTTGTAAGGCAAAAATGCAGCAAAAAGAGCAAATTGTAACAGAAATATTCGTTTATCTCGATTTTTATTTGTAATTTCGCACCAAAAACAAAAATAAGGATATTTATGAATAAACTGATTCTGAAAACAACAAAAAGTGGACTGCTGGCAGCTGCCCTGATGGCTTCAATCTCTGCCAGTGCCGAAACCATAGAGGTGAAAACGCTGAAATATGCAGGCCCCTATGCCGTAGCACAGCCTTGGATGGCTGACAGTGTGAACATCAAAGGCGAAGTGTTCGACCTTAAGCAGTTGCTCGATTCGCCGCTGTCTTTCACCTTATTAAATAAAGGCAAGGAGGTGACTGCAGCCCAACTCCTTGCCGACAAGCAGGATGCGCTCCATCTGGCTTCTTTCTGCGTTTCTAACACCCAGCGCACCAAAGCAACCATCGCGATAGAAGGATTGGAGCAATACCGCCTGTTTGTAGACGGCGAACAGGTAGCGGTGAACGGCGATAAGGCTGAAACCATCCTGACTCCTTCGCAGCATACGGTTGTCATCAAATATCTTACCCGGAAGAATGCATCTTCTGATAAGAAATCTATCAAGTTGACCGTAACCGCAGCCAACGGCGCTCCGCTTTCTGTAGGCGATGCGGCAGCCAAGCGCGCCTATAACATCTATGATGTGATTTGTGCGCCCAACTATCCGAGTGTTTCTATCTCACCAAACGGAAAGTTTATCGTAGTTCGGAAAACCTGGGTAGATAGAAAAGGTAATAACCATAGCATGAGCGAATTGCGCAACTCTCAGACTAACAGAGTGATGGCTACATTTGAGGAAAACGTAAAATGGATGCCTTCAAGCAATAAACTGTATTTCACCCAGAAGGCGAGCGGCAGCAGTATTGCCGGAGAAGAAAAGCAGGATGGCACATTGCAGCTCATCACCATCAATCCGCTGACGATGGAGCGCGAAGTGCTGGCAAGCCATCTTCCTGAAGGCTGGTTCCAGTTTACTCCCGATGAGAAGACGCTTATCTACACTCTTTATACTGAGGGCAGAAAGAAAGATGCGCAGGTGTATGATGTGAAGGAGCCTGATGACCGTCAACCAGGATGGCGAAGCCGTAGCTATCTTGCCAAGTTTGATTTGGCGTCGGGTGTTCTCCAGCCGCTCACTTTCGGCTATCACAACGTCTATCTCAACGATATTTCTGCAGATTCCCGCTATCTGCTCATCGGTAAGAGCGAGGAGCGCCTTACCAAGCGTCCTACTACTCTAAATTCCTACTATCGTCTCAATCTCAATGATATGAGTGTAGAGACTTTGATAGAGAAGGGCGAATTTCTGAACAGCGCCCAGTTCTCACCTGATGGCAAGAGCATTCTCGTGAGCGCTTCGCCAGAAGCTTTCAACGGCATTGGAAAGAATGTGGAAGAAGGACAGACACCTAGCATGATCGACACCCAGCTCTATCTGATGACCTTGTCGGATAAGAAGGTTCGTCCGCTGACCAGGGATTTCAATCCGAACGTGCAGAGTGTGGAATGGAGCAAGGTCGATGGAAACATCTATTTTACAGCTGAAGATAAAGACTGCGTGCATCTCTTCCAGCTCAATCCGAAATCGGGCAAGTTTACGCTTCTCAAGACTCCTGAAGAGTACATCAAGAGTTTCTCGCTTGCATCTTCTGCAGCAGAAATGGCTTTCTCCGGTCAGAGTGCATCCAATGCCGACCGACTCTATAAGATGAATACAAAGGCGCTGAAATCGCAATTGGTTGACGATTTGAGTGCGCGCGAGTTGAAGAATGTTGAATTGGGCGAATGCAAGGCTTGGAATTTCGTGAACTCTCGTGGCGACACCCTTTGCTGCCGTTACTATCTGCCACCTCATTTTGATGCTGCCAAGAAGTATCCGATGATAGTGAACTATTATGGCGGATGCAGTCCTACGAGCCGCATGTTCCAGAGCCGTTATCCTCATCATGTTTATGCGGCAATGGGCTATGTAGTGCTGGTTGTGAATCCTAGTGGAGCCACCGGATTTGGTCAGAAATTCTCAGCCCGCCATGTAGATACGGCAGGCGAGGGAGTGGCTGAAGACATCATCTCCAGCACCCAGGCTTTCTGCGATGAGCATGCTTTCGTAAACCGTAAGAAGATAGGCTGCATCGGCGCCAGCTACGGCGGATTCATGACTCAGTACCTTCAGACCAAGACCGACCTCTTTGCAGCTGCCATCTCGCATGCAGGCATCAGCGACCACACCAGCTATTGGGGTGAGGGCTATTGGGGCTACAGCTACAGCGAAGTTTCTATGGCGAACGAATATCCTTGGACCAACAAGCATCTCTTTGTAGATCAGAGTCCGCTCTATAATGCCGACAAGATTCATACTCCGCTGCTGTTTGTTCACGGCACGGCAGATAATAATGTGCCTGTGGGCGAGAGTATCCAGCTCTATACAGCTCTGAAACTCCTTGGCCGTCCTACGGCGATGGTATTGGTAGATGGTCAGGATCATCACGTCATCGACTACGAGAAGCGACTGAAATGGCAGAACACCATCTTTGCTTGGTTTGCCAAGTGGCTTCAGGATGATGCTTCCTGGTGGACGGAAATGTATGGTGATGAAAAGATGTAGTTGAAGCTTCGGCAGAAATGCCAGCTTCAGTCTCTATCAAAATAAAAAAGAGATTATGTTCCTGTAAGTCGGGAATATAATCTCTTTTCTTTTATATGTTTATTTCTTGCAGTTTAGCGTGATAAGCAGAGAAATCATGGCGAAGGCGATTCCTACGATGCAGACACCGAGCCAGTCGGCTTGCGTCCAGACGTAACCGGCACAGAAAGTGCCTAGCGAACCACCGATGAAATAGCTGGTCATGAAGATGGTGTTGGCGCGGTTGGAAGCCTGCGGAATCTCCTGCAGACAACCACTCTGATTGCTGAGCTGCTGACATTGCAGACCGATGTCAACCAGGATGATGGCTGCGATGAGTCCGGCGTAAGTGTCGCCGAAAAGCAAGGCAATTGCCCAAGCGATGATCTGCATTCCTGCTCCGAACAGATTGAATTTTCGAATGCCAAACCTAGGAATCAGTTTTCCCACACCACTGGCAGCAACGGCTCCCATGATTCCGCAAAGTCCGAGCATTCCTACCATATCACTTCCTGCGCTGAAAGGTGGCTGCGCCAGATGGAACGCCAGACAAGACCATATTGCCATCATACTGCCGAACCCGAAGGCTGCACGGGTGGAATAGATGCGGATAGAAGAATGGAAAAAGAAAATTTCTGCTATCGTGGTCATCAGCCCTCTGTAGGTTCCTACATAGTTGCGCTTCATTTCAGGCATCATCAGCAGCATGATTCCCATGCAAAATACCATCACGAAAGCAGCTATGATAAACATCTCCCGCCATCCCAGCCATTCGCCGATGTAACCGCTGATTACTCGTGAGGCAAGAATGCCCGTCAGCAGTCCGGAGAGTACAATGCCCATATTCCTGCTCTTGTTCTTGGGTTCCGAAAACTGTCCGGCTATCGGAATGAAGAACTGCGGAATCACCGAACAGGCGCCAATCAGCAGGGAAGCTCCCCAGAGCATCCAAACGTTTTGCGCTGCAGCCATCACGATAGCCATCAATGCAGCAATGGTCATATTGACAAGGATGAGTTTCTTGCGCGAAAGCATGTCGCCCAAGGGGATGAGGAAGAATAAGCCCAGCGCATAACCTATCTGGGTAATGACGGTGATGAGGTTAGCCTTCTGCTCGGTAATATCCAGGTCGTGGCGGATGAGTTCGAGAAGCGGCTGATTGTAGTAGCAGTTGGCTACGGTGAGTCCTGCGACGATAGCCATCATCAGGAGAATACTGCGGGGAATGCCCTGATTTTCTTTTAGCTGTATCATTTTCTGTCTGTTTGTTTCTTTGTTTTGAGTGCAAAGTTACGAAAAAATTCTCGGCAATCAAAGTTTTTGGGGACGATTTCTTGGGAAAATCTTCTGTTCTTTCCCTCGCGCGCGTACCTTATTATATGTATATAGTGCTGCTCTGAAGAGGTGTTGGCGCACACCCTTGTTACGCTAAAAAACACCGAAAAGTGTTAAAATTAGGCTGTTTTCGAGCACACCAAAAACTTTAACCTTTGTTAGCACTTCGTAAGTAGTTGATTTATAGTGATTTGTAATTTTGTTACAAAATCACCTAAAAAAAAATCGCAAAAAAAAGAACAACGTATCAAAAAAATGCTTACCTTTGCATCGTTCAAAAGAACAAATGATTGTTTTACAGATTTTAAAAAAGCAAAGAAAATGAAGAAATTAGTTTTTATGTTCGTAGCTATCGCAGCTATCTCTTTCGCATCATGTGGTAACAAAACAGCTCAGAACACAGCTTCTGCTGATTCTGACACAGCTCAGGTAGATACAACTGCTGCTGACACTGCTGCTGCTGATACAGCTGCTGCTGATTCTGCTAAGTAATTTGAAATTACTTGCGAACGAAAAAATGAGAGAAACAACCGCTGGACTTCGGTCTAGCGGCTTTTTTCGTTTTATAGACCCTAAGGTCTTTTTGGGGGAGAACGCCCTGAAGGGGCAGAAGCTCCTAGCCCAGGGCAACACCCTGGGGATGAAAGCAATCATCAATGCGCCCTGTAAGGGCAAAAGCTTAAAAGAAACCAAAGAAAAAGATAAATATATGATAGATTCAAGTGCCTTCCAAGGTAAAAAGGCAGCTTACTATACGCTAGGCTGCAAACTCAACTTCTCTGAAACTTCCACTTTTGGCAAAATGCTCGAAGACATGGGCGTCATTACTGCTAAAAAGGGGGAGAAAGCTGATATTTGTCTGATTAACACCTGCTCGGTAACAGAAGTTGCCGATCATAAATGCCGTCAGGCTATCCACCGGATGGTGAGAAACAATCCGGGCGCATTCGTTATCGTGACGGGCTGTTATGCGCAGCTCGAATCTGAGAATGTCAGCAAGATAGAGGGTGTTGACCTCGTGTTGGGTGCTAACGAGAAGGCGCACTTGATTCAATATCTCAGCGATGCATGGGCGCAGAAGTTTGCTCAGGAAAACGGATTGACTGCTCAGACTCCTCAGAACGTCAATGAGGAAAGTTCTCAGAACAGCGATGCTGCGGCTCTTCATCAGCATTATAGCGTGAAGACAAAGGAAATCAAGACCTTCCAGCCTTCTTGCTCGCGTGGCAACCGTACCCGTTATTTTCTGAAGGTGCAGGACGGCTGCAATTATTATTGCACCTATTGCACCATTCCATTTGCCCGAGGCAATTCGCGCAACCCGAGTATCCAGTCGCTTGTGGCTCAATGTGAGCAGGCGGCTGCTGAAGGCGGTAAGGAAATCGTCATTACCGGTGTGAATATCGGTGATTTCGGTCAGACTACCCACGAGCGATTCATCGACCTTGTCAAGGCGATGGATCAGGTAGAAGGAATCAAGCGTTACCGCATCTCGAGTCTGGAGCCTGATCTCTGTGATGATGATCTCATAGAGTATTGTGCCCAGAGCCGTGCCTTTATGCCTCATTTCCACATTCCTCTGCAGAGCGGAAGCGATGAGGTGCTCAAGCTGATGCACCGCCGGTACGACAAGGCGCTCTTTGCCCACAAGGTGAATCTTATCAAGGAGAAAATGCCTGATGCGTTTATCGGTGTCGATGTGATGGTGGGCTGTCGCGGCGAAACTCCGGAGTGTTTTGAAGAATGCTATGAGTTTCTGAAGAGTCTGCCTGTTACCCAGCTTCACGTCTTCCCTTATTCTGAGCGTCCGGGCACGGCTGCCTTGAAGATTCCGTATGTGGTTGACGAGAAGGAGAAGAAGAAGCGTTCCAAGCGACTGTTGGAGTTGAGCGATCAGAAGACGCAGGAATTCTATGCCCAATACATCGGTACAGAGGCTGAGGTTCTCTTCGAAAAGGCGCCAAGAGGCAAAGCAATGCATGGATTCACCAAGAACTATATCCGTGTAGAACTTTCGCCGGCTCTCGCCAAGGAAGAATACGACAACCAGCTTATCAAGGTTCGCCTGGGTGATTTCAATCACGATAAGACGGCGCTGAAGGCAGAGCTTCTTTAGTTGATAGTTAATAGTTTATAGTTAATAGGGCTAATCATAAAGTTCAAAGTCCAATGTATTACAACGATTTTGGAACATGGATCCGGAAGCAGTTTCCTGATTTCCGTGTTCAGAAGATTTCGATAGACGCGGGATTCTCCTGTCCTAACAGAGATGGGAGGATTTCGAGTGGCGGATGTACGTATTGCGACAACCGCACCTTCAATCCGAGCTATTGCGACCGGAAAAAGTCGATTACTGAACAGCTGGAGGAGGGAAAGGCTTTCTTCAGCAGGAAGTATCCTGATATGAAATATCTGGCTTATTTCCAGGCTTATACCAATACATACGCCAGGGTGGAGCAACTGAGGCAGATGTATGAAGAGGCTCTTGAGGTGGAAGATGTGGTGGGAATCGTTATCGGAACCCGTCCGGATTGTGTGAGCGATGAATTGCTCGATTATCTGGAAGAACTGAACCGCCGAACCTTCGTGCTGGTGGAATATGGCATTGAGAGTGCCAATGATGAAACCTTGAAACGCATCAACCGCGGACATGATTTTGCCTGTTGCCGTAGTGCCGTAGAGCGTACTCATGCCAGGGGAATCCTTACGGGCGGCCACATCATCATCGGCTTGCCGGGAGAAGATGCGGAAGAAAGTCTGCGTCAGGCTCCTCTCATCTCTTCCTTGCCGCTTGATATTCTCAAGATTCATCAGATGCAGATTATCAGGGGCACCCGGCTGGCACAGGAATATGCTGAGCACCCCTTCCATGTTTACACGGTAGAGGAATATATTGATGTTATCGTGAAATACATCCGTCTGCTCAGAAAGGATTTGGTGCTGGAGCGCTTCGTCAGTCAGTCGCCCAAAGAACTGCTGATTGCTCCCAAATGGGGACTCAAGAACTATGAGTTTACCAATCTCCTGAATAACAGATTAAAGAGTTTACAATAAATATGGCAAAAGTAGCAATCGTTATATTAAACTGGAATGGACAGAAGATGCTGGCAAAGTATCTTCCGAATGTCATCGAATATTCCCGTCAGGATGCTGAAATCTGGGTGGCAGACAATTCTTCTTCTGATGGTTCGATGCTCCTTCTGGAGACTCAGTTTCCTCAGGTGAAGACCATTGTGCTGGAGCAGAATTTCGGCTTTGCTGAAGGCTATAACCGTGCTTTGAAGCAGATTGATGCAACGTATTATGTGCTCCTGAATAGCGATGTGGAGGTTTCGCATCATTGGCTTACACCGCTCATCGAGTTTATGGATTCGCATCAGCAGGTGGCTGCCTGCCAGCCTAAGCTGCTTGCGGAATACGATAAGGACAGCTTTGAGTATGCTGGTGCTTGCGGCGGATTCCTCGACAAATACGGCTATCCGTTCTGTCGTGGCCGCATCTTTGATACGGTAGAGCGCGATAACGGGCAGTATGATTACCAGCAGGAAATCTTGTGGGCTACGGGTGCCTGTATGATGATCCGCTCAAAGGATTATTGGACTGCCGGCGGTTTAGACGGCCGTTTCTTTGCCCATAATGAAGAGATAGATCTTTGCTGGCGCTTGCGTCTGATGGGCAGAAAAATCTACTGCATTCCTGAGAGTGAGGTTTATCATGTGGGTGGTGGAACCCTGCCGAAAAGCAATCCGATGAAGACTTATCTGAATTTCAGAAATAATTTAACCATGCTTTATAAGAATCTGAGTGATACAGAGTTGTCTCATGTAATGCGTATGCGCAGATTCCTGGATTATCTTGCTGCTTTCGAGACATTGGTTCTGAATCGCAACTGGGGCGACTTCAAGGCTATCTTCAAGGCGCGCAGGGCTTTCAAGGCATGGAAACATGAGTTTGATGAAGATCGCAGAAAGATACAGGCGGGTAGGGTGAAGGAGGAGATTCCGCAGGTTTACAATATCTCTATCATCTGGCAATATTACGCCAAGGGCAAGAAACTCTTCTCGCAGTTGTAGACTATTCATAAACAAACTTAAAAATAAAATCTATGATGAAAAAACAAATGATGATGGCGCTGGTTTCGCTGATGGTTCTGTCAGCCCAGGCGCAGGCTAATTTCCAGGTGTCGGTTTCCAATCCTTCCAAGGTGGCAAGAACCGATGCTCCGGTGGTGGTAGATCTCAGCAAGTTGGGAGCTATCGGCGACATTCAGCGCGCTGTAGTAACCGTTGACGGTAAGGAGATTCCTTCCCAGCTCGACGACACCAACCGCGATTGTACCAACGATGAACTCTGTTTCCTTGCCGATTTGGGCAAGAAAGAAACCAAGACCTATCAGGTGCATCTCTATCGTGAGGGTGAGCAGGCACAGTATCCGGCTCGTACCTTTGCAGAACTCTGTCTGCCAAGCAGAAACAGGAAGCTGGCTAAGAACAGGCAGGATATTTATCTGCGCAGCATCTCATTTGATAAGAAAACCAAGGATCCTTATCACTACGTCCATTCTCATGGCATCTGCTTCGAAAGCGAACTGATTGCCATGCGTGTTTATTTCGACCATCGTCAGACCATCGACCTTTATGGCAAAATCAACAAGGGACTGGTGGTTCAGGATACGCAGTTCTATCCTTCAGAAGAGCAGATTCAGGCTGGTTCGGGCGATGATTGCCTCTGGGTAGGCAATACCTACGGGCTGGGTGCGCTCCGTGGCTGGGACGGTAAAGACCAGGTGCTGTTCAACAACGTGAAATATCAGGAGCAGCGCGTCATTTCAGAAGGTCCGCTCCGTGCCATCGTCGAGGTAGTGGATAAGGGTTGGGTTCCGGCTCCGGGCTTGCAGCCTGTCAATGCCACCATCCGTTACACCATCTATGCCGGTCATCGCGATTTCGATGTAGATGTATTCTTCAACAAGGATGTTTCTGATTATCAGTTTGCTACAGGACTCATCAACATAAAGGGTTCCAGCGAATTTGCTGATGGCAAGGGATTGCGAGGCTGTTACGGCAGCGACTGGCCTACAGGCAAGGACGATGGAAAGCACAAGCTGGAGACCGTAGGCTTGGGCATTTATGTGCCACAGTCAGCCCTGGTAAGCCAGCAGCCAGCCAATAAGGATTGCTATACTCAGGTGGTGAAACCTGCAGGCAGCCAGCTCAGTTATAAGCTTGCTTATACCAGTGCCAACGAAACCTATGGTTTCAAGGGCGAGAAGGAGTGGTATGAGTGGTTGAAAGCCTGGAAGAAGCAGATAGAAGAGCCGGTTCAGGTTTCAGTTTCTGTCATCATCCGATAAGCAGTTTCTTTTATCATCTGATAAGCAGAAAAACTGCGCAAATAGCCAGCAATGAGCAAAAAAGCCTTACGTTTTGCTCATTGCTGGCTATTTTGCAAACAATTTTAAGAGAAAAACCCATTTTTTTTGCGAATGCGTATGATTTTTTAGCAAAAAAGCTTGGTAATTTAAATAATTTTTAGTATTTTTGCAGACGTAACTCGAAGATTTGTAAATTATCGTGAAAAGGTTTTTTAATTATATAGTCATATTAGCAATCGTGCTTCTCAGTTCGGCCTGCGAGTTTAAGTTCAAGCCGAACGAGGAAGGAGAGGCTGTGCCCCTGTCAGTACAGCGTTACGACCGATTGGAAAGCAGATATCTTACTACCGGTGATTTCTCAGCCCTGCAGCAGATGAACACCGATTACCCGATAGAAACCCGTACGCTGATAGAGAAAATGCTCCAGCTTGGCACCATTACCGACGCCAATATCAGCAACCGTTTCCTCATGTTCTATCAGGATTCTACCCTGCAGTCACTTATCGCCGATGCTGAGGCAGAATTTGCCAATATGGAAGACATCAACGAGCAGTTGAAATCTGCCTTCTCACGTCTGAACAGTTGGATTCCGGAGCTCCAGCAGCCTTGTTTCTATGCCCAGATTGGCGCTCTCGACCAGAGCATCGTAGTAGGACAGCACTCAGTAGGAATTTCGCTCGATAAATACATGGGCGAAAACTATCCGCTCTACAAGAAATTCTATACACCACAGCAGCGCAGCACCATGTCGCGCCAGTATATTGTGCCGGATTGCCTTACCTTCTATCTGCTGAGCATCTATCCGATGGACCAGTTCGACACCCGTCCGCAGCTCGACCGCGATCTGCACATGGGCAAGATTATGTGGGCTGTCAACAAGGCGATGGGCAAGGAGATTTTCAAGACCAAGTATGTGAAGACAATCTGCGCTTATGTAAAGCGCAACCCTAAAGTAACGGTAAAACAACTGCTCAAGGACGAAGATTATTCGCCTATTGAGGCATTACATAAAGATTAACACATGAAAAGATTTTCAGTTTTTATTGCAACTGTCATGATGGTTTCAGCAATGCAAGCTGCAGATAAACTCGACCTGAAGGCCATTACTTCCGGCGAGTTTGCTGCCTCTTATGTTACCGGTATTAACCCTATTGATGGCACCGATTTGTACGCTTCTATCAGCAATGATGGCAAGCAGGTTATCAGTTATTCGTTCAAGACGGGCAAGCAGATGAGTATCCTCTTCGATGTGAACGCAGTCAAGGCTCCCTTCGAACAGATTGAGGGTTATGTAATCAGCCCTGATGGCAAGAAATTGCTTATCATGACCCATCGCGAGGCTATCTACCGCCGCTCGTTCAAGGCAGAGTATTTCATATATGATATTGCTAAGAAGAGTTTGAAGAAACTTTCCCAGGGCGTTAACCAGCAGGTGGCTACCTGGTCGCCTGATTCACGCCACATCGCCTTCGTAAAGGATAACAATCTCTTTGTTACCGATGGAGACAAGGAAACCCAGATTACCCGCGACGGTAAGTTCAATGAGGTAATCAATGGTATTCCTGATTGGGTTTACGAAGAGGAGTTCAGCTTCAACCGCGCCTTTGCATGGAATGCGGATGGAACTGCCATCGGATGGATACGCTTCGACGAATCGCACGTAAAGACTTATTCTCTGCAGTTGTTCGAAGGTTCTCATCCTACCCATAGCGAGTATCACGACTATCCGGGAGAATATTCCTATAAATATCCTAAGGCTGGACAGGACAACTCTAAGGTGAGCCTCTGGAGCTATGATATGAAGAACGGCAAGACCGTGGCGCTCGATGTGCCTGTAGATTCCGACGGCTATTATCCACGCATCAAGACATCGCCAGACGCCAACAGTCTGATTGTCTATACGATGAACCGCCATCAGGACGACATGCGCCTCTATGCAGTCAATCCTTTCACCGGCAAGAGCAGGATGCTCATCAAGGAGAGTGTGCCTAAGTTTGTAAAGGAAGAGGTGATTGAAAACAGCATCGTGGGCAAGAAGAATATCCTGCTGCCTAGCGACCGCGACGGCTTCATGCATCTCTATCTCTATGATATGAACGGCAAGCTCCTGCGCCAGGTAGAGAAGGGCAACTATGATGTTACCTCTATCTACGGAATGGATGAGAAGACGGGCGATGTTTATTTCCAGGCTGCCAAGCTCAATGCGCACGACCGCCAGGTTTACGTGGCTCATAAGAACGGAAAGGTGGAGCGCCTTACCGATGCGGCTGGTTCCAACTCGGCTAACTTCTCGGGCGATTACCGCTATTTCGTCAATACCTGGAGCAGCTACAGCCATCCTTATGTCTTCACCGTACGCAGCAACAAGGGCAAGCTCATCAAGACATTGGAAGACAACAGGCAGCTGCTCGAAAAGACCCGGAAGTATAATTGGGGCAAGCGCGAGACTTTCTCTTTCACCACTTCCGAAGGTGTGAAACTGGACGGCTGGATGGTGAAGCCTGTAGATTTCGACGCCAGCAAGAAGTATCCTGTCATCCTCTTCCAGTATTCCGGTCCGGGCAACCAGCAGGTGCTCGATTCATGGAGCACGGGCAGTATGGGCAATGGCGGTGCTTTCGATTATTATCTTGCTCAGGAAGGTTTCATCATTGCCTGCGTAGATGGTCGTGGAACAGGCGGTAGAGGAGCTGAGTTTGAGAAGTCTACTTATCTCCGTCTGGGCGATTTAGAGTCGAAAGATCAGGTTGAGACAGCTCTCTACATGGGTTCTCTGCCTTATGTAGACAAGGATAATATCGGCATTTGGGGCTGGAGCTATGGTGGTTTCAATACGCTGATGAGTATGAGCGAGGGTCGTCCTGTGTTCAAGGCAGGTGTGGCTGTGGCTCCTCCTACCTGCTACCGCTTCTATGATTCGGTTTATACTGAGCGCTACATGCGCACGCCTAAGGAGAACGAAGAGGGTTACAAGGTGAACCCTATCGAGCGTGTAAAGCAGCAGCATGGTGCGTTGCTTATCTGTCACGGATTGGCAGATGACAATGTGCATCCGCAGAATACCTTCGAATATGCTGAGGCGTTGGTTCAGGCAGACAAGGACTTCAAGACCCTGTGGTACACGAACCGCAATCATGGCATTTCGGGTGGCAATACCCGCAACCATCTGCTTCGCCAGATAGCAAACTGGTTCAAGCAGAATCTGAAGTAGAAAATGATATGATATAAAAAAAGTGAAGCCATTCTCGGCAGAAAACGGGAATGGCTTCTTAATTTAATGTTCTCCTCATTACTTTGCGAAGTAAGGAACGTTTGAATTCTTATTCAGTTTTAGCGCCTTTTCTGCGCTTTTCTTTCTTGGCTTTCTTAGCCTTCTTCACTTTTACCTCTTCAACCTCTTCATCGTTAGGCTGAACAGATGAAAAATGAAAATCTGTAGAGTTGATGGTCTTCACCTGATAAGGGCTAGGCGCATCGTTCATCTGCTGTCCGTTCTTTGCCTTCTTAGCCTTTGGCTTCTGAATGTATCTTGCATAGAGCTTGTTCCATTTCTTTTCAGCCTTCTTCTGGTTGAAGTCAAACATCACGATACACGTGCGGTTGCCGGCACCTTTCTGCTCCAGATAGTCGCGCAACTGGTATGAATAGTTCTCGCGGCTTACCAGAAACTTGTTCTTGCGGGTGAAATAGGCAGAATCAACCTTCTGAACGTCTGTGAAATAGACTGTAGAGTCATTAAACGACGAGGCAAATCCAAAGATGTATGCAGTCTTAACTTCGTTCTTGGCTGATGCGGAGAGCGAGCTGAAACATGCTAATGCAATAGATGCTAATGCAATTTTTGTAATTTTCATTTCTTTTTCTGTCTTATATTGTTTTGTGCTGTCTGCCCCATCAGTCATGCAGGATCTTTCCTTATCCCAGATAGGACTTCAGCAGTTTATCTGTCGTTTTGTTCCGGAGTCGCCTGATCGTTTTTTCCTTAATCTGGCGTACTCTTTCCCTGGTGAGATGATACTTGGTTCCGATTTCTTCGAGCGTCAGTTCAGGTGTTCCTATGCCATAGAAGGCAGCAATGATTTTCTGGTCTTTGTCCGGCAGTGTGCCGAGCAGTCTTTCTATTTCAGCTCTCAGCGACTCTGCCAGCAGTTCATTGTCGGTCGGATCATCCGAATTGGCCATCAGGTCGAGCATGCTGCCATCTTCATCATCAGAAAAAGGCGCATCCACGCTCAGGTGGCGACTTGTCGATGTAGCCTTCATGGCGTCCTCTATCTTGTCTTCCGGCAAGTCTATGCGGTCAGCTATTTCGTCTACACTCGGTTTGCGTTCAAATTCCTGTTCGAACTTACTCATCTCTCTGTTAATCTTGTTAACGCTTCCCACCTGGTTGAGCGGAAGGCGCACAAGTCTGCTCTGCTCGGCTATGGCCTGCAGAATGCTCTGGCGAATCCACCATACGGCGTAAGAGATAAACTTAAAGCCTCGGGTTTCATCAAACTTCTGTGCGGCTTTGATAAGCCCCACATTTCCTTCGTTGATAAGATCAGACAAACTGAGCCCTTGGTTCTGGTACTGTTTGGCAACAGACACCACGAAACGGAGATTGGCTTTTGTTAATCTCTCCAATGCCCTACGGTCACCTTTTCTTATACGCTGAGCGAGCTCCACCTCTTCATCTGTAGAGAGCAGCTCCTCATGAGCAATATCTTGAAGATATTTTTCTAACGATGCGCTTGCGCGATTCGTAATTGACTGAGTAATTTTTAATTGTCTCATGCTGGCATCAAATTTTAAGTAGTTGCAAAAATACACTTTTTTGTTTAAATACCAAAAAAAATAGTAGATATTTTTCAGAAATACCTACTATTTTATTGATTTTTGTCTGTTTCTTGAGTTTTTTGGCAGTAAAAATGCCTTTTCACTACTCAATCATGAGACGTTTCTCTTCAAACGCTTACCCTTAGTCTTTCTGCAGTGGAACAGCGAAGTAAGCCTTCTTGCCTGTTGGCCATATACCCTGGATGTAGAGCACTGGGTCCTTGCTGGTAGAAGCACTCTTTACAGCCTTCTGCAGGTCATCAATCGTATTGATGTTGTTGTCGTTGATGCGCTGGATGATGAAACCGCGTGAAATGCCACCATCCTTCAGGGCGCCGCTGTTCACCTTCATTACCTCTACACCATACTTGATGTTGAGCTGGTTCTTCTGGCTCTCAGTAATAGGGCGGAAGCTGCCACCGAGCACGTCGAGGTCGGCACTCTTGATAACCGAAGTATTACCCTGGGCATTCTTCAGCGTGATGGTCTTGGTGCTTGCCTTCTTGTTGCGCAGATAGGTGATGCTCATCTTGTCGCCAGGGCGCTTGCCGTTCAGGATTTCCTGCAGCTCAGCCATCTTGGTCACCTTCTTGCCGTCAACCTTGGTAATCACGTCACCTTCCTTCAGTCCAGCCTCAGCACCGTTGCCGTCTTCATCAACCTTGGCAATGTAAACACCCTCGTTGGTTCCCAGGTTCACTTCCTTGCCGTTCTCCTTCTGGGCGTTGATATAGTTCAGCACATCGCTTCCCTGTATGCTCAGCATCACGCGCTGTACGCTGCCGTATTTCTTCAGGTCGTCTACCACCTTGTTCATGATAGAGGTAGGGATGGCGAAACCGTAGCCGGAGTAAGAACCGGTCTGTGAATAGAGCATGGCGTTGATGCCTACCAGTTCGCCCTGGGTGTTGACGAGTGCACCGCCCGAGTTACCTGCGTTGATGGCAGCATCGGTCTGTATGAAACTCTCTACGCCGTTGGCACCGAGCGAACGTGCCTTGGCAGAGATAATACCGGCTGTAACCGTATTGTTCAGTCCGAATGGGTTGCCCACGGCGATGACCCATTCACCCACCTTCACCTTGTCGCTGTCGGCGATAGGCAGGGTAGGCAGGTTCTTACCGTCTACCTTGATGAGGGCGAGGTCGGTAGTCTTGTCGGTTCCGATGATGCGTGCCGAGAATTCACGGTTGTCGTTCAGTGTTACGGTCAGTTCGTCAGCACCTTCTACCACGTGGTTGTTGGTAACAATGTAACCGTCCTGACTGATGATGACGCCCGAACCGGTAGCCTCTCTCTTCGGAGTCTGCACTTTCTGCTTGCGTGTGCCTCCGTTGCCCTGTCCCGGGTTGCCGAAGAAGCCGAACGGGTCGAAGAATCCTCCGAATGGGTCGTCCTGCACATCTACCGTCTTCACCTTCGAGTTCTGTACGTATTTAATATGTACTACAGCAGGCAGCGCCTTCTCGGCAGCATAGGTTAAGTCTACAGGCTGACCTGCTGGCGCAGCGGTAGCTGCAGGTGAAGCATTTACTTTCATGAAAGCACCGGCTGAAAATGCGAGCGAACCAACGCAGAGCACAGCCACAACATAATTACTTAATTTTTTCATGTCTCTTATTTTTTTATTGTTTACTTTTCTTTTCCTTGGAACTGCAGCAGCTAATATCATGCCAAAAGTCAGCTTGTCATGCATCGCTCTGTTTTCCGGTTGCAAATATAGGGTCATTTTTTGAGATACGCTTCATTCTCTGCATAAATTTATTCCGTTTTAACATTTCAAATTAACACTTTAACGGCTATTAAACAAGAAATGCCATAAATTCACAAATATTTGAATGTAAGCATGAAAATCTTAGTTTTGTATACGAAACTATCTTTTGTTAATCATTGAATATCTGTTAAAAGACAGCGGCTCGAAAACTCGGTTTAACCAGGGAAAAGAGTGAAAAATAGCCTTGCGAATAACTAATGATGCATAAAAAAGTGAGGAATCGTGCGATAGTATCAAAAGTTTTTTGTACTTTTGCATGTCGAAAGCAGTGCTCCGGTCTGTCGCTGGCATCTTTCAGGTGCGAGAGGAAAGTCCGGGCAGCATAGAGCATCCCACTTCCGAAACTAGAAGCTATTGGTGACAGTAGGTGTCGGTAGAAGAAAATAACCGCTTTCACTTATCCCGTTTGTCCAGTCTGGGGTGGTGAGAGTAAGGGTGAGAAGGTGGTGTAAGAGACCACCAGCTGGCGGGTGATCGTCAGGCTGTGCCATCTGGGAGCTGTAAGCTCATGTATACCGCAGATTGAGGGCGGCTCGTCCGATTGCCTTAGGGCTGCTGCGGAGGGTAGAGTGCTTGAGCCCAAGGGTGACTTTGGGACTAGATAAATGACAGACGTTCTTATATCTGGTATGAACACAGCATAACAGCATATCTGATATAGAAACACAGAACTCGGCTTACAGGGGCACTGCTTTTCTTTTTTTTCAGCATCGCAGCCTTTATATATAATAAGGTATAAGATGCATTCATTTTTAAACGATTTTAAAAACTAGCAAGATTATGAAACTCAGAGAACCGGAAAAGCAGATATTAGATGATTTCGAACATAAGGTAACGGGCAAGATAGCGAAATATGGCAATGAACCCGATTTCCCAAAGTTTGAGAACTACGGCATTACCCGCATGGAGCTGGATGATTATCTTTTCGATAAGCAGTCGATACTCGACATGGGTGGTTCCAAGCGCAGCCAGCTCACCATCGGCGGTTTCATCACCGTCCTCCCCGTACTGGTGCTGTCCTGTTTCCCGGATCAGTCACCCGTCTACGACAACGGCAAGATGCTCGCCACGGTCATAGCCGTCATCATCGGCCTGCTGCTGGCGTGTTTTGTCAAGGCACTTCTCCAGATGATCATCGCCTATCGCGTGAACCATCATAAGGAGCCTAAGATGGAGACCTTCATCAAGGCAGTCCTCTTCTACGAGAAGCGGTCGTAACTGTAAACTATAAATAATAAACTATAAACTATAAGTAGTATGACATTACCAGACTTTATGGACTATAAGGACAAGTTCACCCAGCGTGCATTTGTCGAGAAGATTTCGCATGTTGCCAAACGTGCCGGTGCCAAGATGGTTTATACAGCGCTCATTCTCTATTATACGTTAGAGAGTGACAAGGTTTCGCTGAAGGACAAGGCTCTGATTGTAGGAGCCTTGGGTTATCTCATCAGTCCGCTCGATGTGATTCCAGACGCCATACCAATTGCCGGTTTGGGTGATGACCTTGCCGTATTGCTGTTTGTGCTCAAGAAAGTTTGGGGTGAGGTTTCAGAAGATGTAAAGTCAAAGGCTCAGGACAAGTTGAAGAAGTGGTTTGATGAAGATGAGATTCCATCAGCCGATGACCTCTTCAAGGATTCAACCACCGATACACCAGTTTAAAAAATGATAATGACCCTTAATGACTTTGACCCTTCATGACCGGAATTCCCGGTAGAACGAAAACGACCGCTCTCCTCGTATTGAGGTGAGCGGTCGTTTTGTTTTTATCCCATGCAGCTCGTTACTCCGAGCGTAGTAGCGATAGCGGTCAGAATGCTGATGGCTATCTGAAGAATTGTTTTCCAAGTGTTCGCTTTCATCTTTTTTGAATGTTGAATGGTTTTTTGAATGTTGAATGTTGAGTGTTGAATGTTGAATTTTTTTGGGGGGCGGATAGGCTGGGCTAGGGGCTAGCACCCTAGCCAGTCTATCCTTGGGCTATTCAAGACCGTCGCCAGTATCGTCCTTGCCGGTAGTGCCGCCGGTTGATTCAGAGCCTTGGCCGTCGCTGCCGGTCTGACCGGTATTTGAACCACCTGGGGTAGAACCGCCTGGCGTATTATCCGGAGTAGTTGGCGCGTTGAGGTCAACGTTGGTCTTACCCTCCTTAATCGCCTTGATAACGGCTGCCTGAGCGCTGCGGCTGGCTACGAGGTTGAACTCGGCGTCATCGCGAAGGTTCTTAAACTCCTGACCTGGCTCCCACTGAACCTTCACACCGGTGATGTTCTGTGCGGTGAACTTGTCGGCATCCTCGGCTCCCTTCGAAGTGAGAAGGAGAGAGAAATCACCGAGGTCGCCCAGACGGATTTTCTTGCCCTCAAGCAACATCTCACGCATGCAGTCTACGGCGATGTAGAGGATGGCGCTGATGTCGGCTCTCGAATAAACACTACCATGAGAGGTGATGTGCTTGGCAAACTTCTCGATGGTCATGATGTCGGTGTACTGTGAGATGGCGAAAGCATTCTGCTTCTCAGTCTTCACGAGTTCCAGGTCCTTTGGGTCAGGGGTTGTACCCTCCTTCTTTGCCTGGTTGATGCGTGACTTAGCCTGGTTGATTTCCAGAAGATTTGCGTTCACGCTACGCATTACGATGCTGTAATTAATCATAGTCGTTTGTAGTATGTTTAGAGTCCTTTGTTTTGCAACTCCCCAGAACGCCCCGTTCCTGCCGTTTTCGGGGTCTTCATTGATGACCGGCGCCTGCCATCATTTATGACCCGTGTTGGTCTTAAGAGAAGACCCGAGCAAGGCACAAAAGGCTGTTCTTTCGATTGCCGGTGCAAAGATACAACATTTTCGGGCAGAATACAAGCTTTCACCCTAACTTTCTATGCGAGAAAGGCTATAAGTAGCTGTAATACAACAAGTTCTATTGATTTTTTATCTGAACATTATTGCAGAAACAATCAGCAATGGGAAAGTAAGGATGAAAAACGAGCGTGTCATTAAGGGTCAGTGTCATTAAGGGTCATTTAGAAAAATGAAGTGTCATTTTGAGCTATAGTATATATAAATATTTATTTATATATATACTATAGGGATTTTTCTCCCCCCGAAAATGAAAATGACCCTTAATGACCTTGACCCTTAATGACACTCTTGATGATTTCATATTTATAAAAATGATAGGGGCGTAAGTATTATTTAATATATTGGTTATAAGGTAGTTATGTCTATGCTGTTGTATGCGTACTCTAACTTTTGTGTATAACAAAAATCAACATATTAAGTCTAAGTTATAAGCTGTTGTACTGCTTAATTCTACTACTTTATCTTTCCTTTATTATCGATTTTTGTCAAAAATACCTACCTTTGGAGCATGATTTCACGTCCGAGGAGGGGCATTTTTTGCCCATACTAGAGGGGGTAAAACATCTTCCTAACCTCCATATTTTGCATTTTTCCGTTAAATAACGTGATAAAATTCTTGGGTTTGCCAAC